>MDTG01097893.1_pt1 | contig 12640 bp, 11 predicted proteins | sample 811421 | NCBI WGS metagenome assembly MDTG01 (sample SAMN05326645, study PRJNA326480) | marine metagenome | isolation source: seawater | place: Pacific Ocean: South East | collected 2011 | reverse complement strand
TCTAAATTTCATTTTTCCTCCTAATTATAATAATAGTTCAAGTTAAGTCCAAAACGTTTTGGAAGTCAAATAGAAAATGAGAAAAGTATTTAAATTAAATTAATAATTATCTTTAAAACACAGATACTTATTTTTTAATGAAATCAGTATATTCTTTTTCGGGGATATTAATATCGTGTTTATTTTCAGGGTATTTTTTTGAAACTACCTCTTCTTTGAAATTTTTATAAGCCTCAACTGCTTTTAATTTAATTTTATTGTAATCTTCAGATAGATTTGTATAAACTTTAGCATGTCTTGGTATATGTCCTTTGTTATACCCAAGTATATCTTCTGAAAATAAATACTGAGCATCACATCCTAACCCACTTCCCATACCAATCATAAATACTTCTACATTTTTAGAAATATATTCAGCAACTTTAAAAGGTACAATTTCAATTTCAATTGCAAAAGCCCCTGCATCTTGTAGTTGCAAGGTTTGATCATAGATTTTTGAAGCCTCAGATGCTTTTTTTCCATATGCTTTAAATCCTCCATAAAAAGTTGATTTATATGGAATGAAACCTGTATGACCTACAACTGGAATTCCTTCACTTGCAATTGATTTAATTAATTTATGACTCTGAGGGCAGTATATAGCATCTGCACCATTTTCATAAATTTCAAAACACCTCCTTAAAATTTCTAGCTCACTTAAGTATTTACCATATTGTAAGCCAACTGTTAAAAAAGTGTTTTTGGCAGCATTTCTAATTCCAATGATATCATTTTTTTCCGATGATACTATCATTTCAATTTCTGCTAACTCACAAGACTCAGCTTCTAAAGGATTATGCGTATAGACTTCAGTTAATTTTTTAACCCCTTTACATTGCAAAATTTCTTTAACTGTTAATTTTTTCATAATAATAATTAATTTAGACGTTTACTTATTCTTTTAGTTTGTCCATAGCTATATAAACTATCAATTCCTCCATCCCGACCATATCCAGATTTTTTATATCCTCCTCCAGGCAAATTAACACCATCAACAAACCAATCATTATGCCAAACTATACCAGCTTCTATTCTGTCAGCTGTCCATTTAGCTTTTTGGTCGTCAGATGTAAAAACTCCTGAAGCTAAACCATAATCAGTATCATTAGCTATTTTAATTGCTTCTTCCTCAGTTTCAAAATTAAATACACTTGTAACTGGACCAAAAATTTCTTCTTGTGCTATTGTTGATTTAGGATCAACATTATCAAAAATAGTTGGTTGAAAATAGTTACCCATACCTTTTTCTTCTTTAGCGCCTCCTATAATTAAATCTGCTCCAGATTGAACTCCTGATTGACAATAATTTGAAACTCTTTGTAATTGTTCTTTAGAAATTAAAGGAGTTACATCTGTATTTGCATCATCGCCTGAACCTATTTTTAAACTTTTAGTTTTTTTATATAATTTAGTCATATATTGATCTTTTACTTTAGGATGAATTATAACTCTAGACATCGCAACACAAATCTGACCCGCATTAGGTTTAAATATTCCTTTAATTGTACTATCAACAGCATCATCAATATTAGCATCTGGATAAATTATCGCTGCTGATTTACCACCTAATTCAAGATGACAAGGAATTATTCTATCAGCAGTTCTCTTTAAAATTTCTGAAGCAACCTCAGGAGATCCAGTGAAAACAATTTGTTTTACCTCATCATGGTCTACTAGTTTTTTTCCTGTCACTTCACCATATCCATGAACTATATTTAAAATACCCTTTGGTATTTCTACTTCACTAAAAATTTTCCCAAAAATATTTGAAGAAATAGGACATAATTCTGGAGGTTTAATTACAATTGAATTACCAACTACTAAGCTTACTGCAACAGATCTTGCAAACAAAGATATAGGATAATTCCATGGAACTATTTGTAAACTTACGCCAAAGGGTTCAAGAATAACATAATTAAATGTATCTTTTCCAGCTGGGATTAGTTTATTTTCAATTTTATCAGTTAATCCTGCATAGTAATCAAAAACATTAGCAGCACCTTCAAATTCCCCCTCACACTGTTCGATAGTTTTTCCATTTTCTTGACTCAATATTTGCGATCCAATTTTTTTATAATCTCTTAATTTTATAGCTACAGAACGCATAATTTTAGATTTATAAGCTGCGTCCATGTCTTGAAGTATTCTTTTGTTAAATGCATTTGAGGCAGATGAAAAAGCTAGATCTATTTCTTGATCTAATGCTTCATCAATATATCCAACTATCTTGTGATTAGAAGGGTTTTCTACAGCTATGTTTGATTTAGAAATAGATTCAATAAACTCTCCATTTATATAATTTCTTATTTCCAAATCCACCTCCTCAATACAATATTTTTTATTTATAATTAAATCTAAACATTTTTACTATATCAATGTGATATGTCCAATTTGTATAATAAAATACCATAATAGCCAAATATAAACTTAATTGGAGGGAATTTTTACTGGAATATAGTAACTTGGATCTTTTGCTTTTTTTATTATCGCAGGAATAATTTCTTTATATGCTTCAAATAAAGTTTGAGGTTTTGGTAATTGATCTTTTATAACCTCATGTAATTTGGGCAGGTTGTATGAAGGCACCATTGGAAACATATGATGCTCAATATGATATTCCATTTTCCAATATATAAAACTGAAAACAGGATTCAATCTTACAGATCTAGTGGATTCCCTATGATCCTTGGTATCTTCTTTTAAGCCCATATGTTGAGTTAATCCCCATAAAACATTCAATGATATAAAAAATTTAGGAATTAAGAATAAGAATATAGGCAGAAGTGAACCAACCCAATAAGACGAAAATATAATTAAAATCCATAAAGCGACGAATATTCTTGAACTTATTATACAAAGCTGTTTTTTTTCCAAAGGTATACATTCTCTCATCACTTTTGTTTCTATGCCTAAAGCATGTTTTATAATCTCGAGATGAAGAGATTTATGTAGTATTAAAAAATAATACCCAGGAATAAATCTAATTAAGAATGTAAATAAAGAATATTTTGAAAAAATACTTTCTTCAACTTCAAAGTCATGCGGATCAACTGAAGCAGTATAGCTGTGATGCAAAGAATGACTCCATCTCCATCTAATTGGTTCAAAATTATTTAAAAAACTTGCTATATAATAAAAAAAATTATTTAATTTCCTTGTTTTAAAAGCTGTTCTATGACCACATTCATGCCAAATAGCATCCGCTCCTCCCCATAAAGTACAATAAGCAAAGTAAAATAAAATAAATAACCATGTACCCCAATAATAAGTGCATAGAAGACCTAAAAAAACCATAGATACAATATAAATAATTATATGACGCCATCCAGCAAGATCACTTCTTTTTGATAGCTCTTTAAGGGTTTTTTTATCTATTTGAGGTTTGTACCATTCATTTGAAGTATTATTTATATCAAATTTTATTGCTGTGTTTCTAATCATTTTATTCTTTTATTTTTATATTATATTATTGAAAATACTTAAATTAAATTTTAACCTTTTATTGATCCAGCCACTAATCCTCTAATAAAATATCTCTGCAATGAAAAGAATATTAGTAAAGGGATTGTCATTGATACAAAAGCACCTGTAGTTAGTATTTCCCAGTTTTCACCTCTTGAACCGAGTAACTCTTTCAACTTAGCAGTAAGAATTATTTCACTGGGTACCTGATCAAGAAAAACTAATCCAACTAATAAATCGTTCCATACCCACAAAAACTGTAGAATGAAGATTGAAGCAAATGCAGGAATTGATAATGGTATAATTATACGTTTAAATATATCATAATGAGTTGCCCCATCCACTTTAGCAGCCTCCATCATTTCGTGAGGTAAAGATTTAATAAAATTTCTCAATAAAAAAGTAGTAGAAGCTAAACCAAATCCAGTATGCGCCATCCAAACACCAGGATAAGCTTTAGAAGAAACACCAAATAAAGCACCAATGTCATTATATATTGTCAATATTGGTATAAGAGACATTTGCAGAGGCACTACTAAAGATGCTATTATTATTGCTAGTAAGGTATCTCTTCCAAAAAATCTCATCCAGGATAACGCATAGGCAAAGAAAGAACATATTATTAAAGGTATTAATGTTGATGGTAATGCAACTGCTAACGTATTTATAAACGCTTGGGCAATACCTTCTTTAAACAAAACTTCTTTATAATTATCTAATGTAAATTTAGGAGGACTCAGTGAAGTAGTAAAAATTCTTTTACCTTTTTTTTTCTTAAATTCTTTTTTTGATTTCCAAATATAATCTCCATTTTTAAAAACTATGACTTCACTTTCATCTTTAAAAACTGCTGTATGCTCAACTTGAAATTCGTTGATTTTTTTTGAAGTTATTCCAAAGCTTAAAACCTTTTTTTCTTCAATATTATTAAAAAAATTACCTTTAATAATATAAAATTCACTTTCTTTAATTTGTGATTCACTCCCTGACATTCTATAGATTTCATTAACTTGAGTAGTAGTTAATGATGTCCACCATCCACTAATTGCAAGTAAATCTTTGTCTCTTAAGGAGCTAATAAATAATCCAAAAGTTGGCATTATCCAAATTATTACAAAAAAAAGTAAAAGTAATTGTGCCAAAATATTAGAAAGTTTATTTTTTTTCATTATATTTTTTGTTCTTCTCTGTGTTTATGAATGTTCCACAACATTATTGGAATTACGCCAACCATTATAACTAGTGCTAATACACTTCCTCTACCAGAGTCACCACCACCTCTAAACATCCAATCATACATCAAGTTAGCTAGTACTTCTGTTTGCCATTCGCCATTTGTCATGGCAAAAATTATGTCAAAAATTTTTAAAACAAGAATTGTAATAATAGTCCAAATTACTAAAATTGTTTGCTCTAAATAAGGTATAATTATTGAAACAAATATTTTAAATTCACTTGCTCCATCTATTCTAGCCGCTTCCAACATTTCCTTTGGTAAACCTCGCAGTGCAGCACTAAAAATAACTAAAGCTAAGCCTGTTTGAATCCAAATCATAATAATCATCAAAAAAAGGTTGTTCCATATAGGAATTGTAATCCAAGCTTGAGGCTCAAAACCAAAAGAAACAATAATAGCGTTTAACAAACCTATTTGTTCATCACCTGGGCCTCTATATTCATAAATAAATTTCCAAATTACTCCTGCGCCAACGAATGAAATTGCCATTGGCATAAAAATTATAGATTTAGCAATAGTACCCCACCAAACTCTATCAGCTAAATTAGCAATTACTAGTCCAAAAAATGTACTTAACGTTGGTACTACTAATAACCAACCAATATTATTAAGAATTCCTCTTCTAAATTCAGGATCTTTTATTGCCCAAGCATAATTATATAAACCTACAAATTCTCTTCCAAACTTGTCATAAAAACTTAGTCTGAAAGTTTCAAAAACTGGATATAAGATAAATACAAATAATATTAAAAAAGCTGGAGTTATAAAAATTATAGCCCTTAAAGATGATTCATATTTAAATGTTTTTGTTTTTTTATTCGCATAATAATCCAATAATAAATTTGAAAAATGAAAATAAAAAATAAAAAATAAAATTCCAATACAAACATAAAAAAATAAAGACAATATAGTCACTAGAAATTTATTATATCAAAATATCAGGCGAACAAGTTATATTGTTCGCCTGAATAGGAGGTATTATTTTATTGCGTCCCAGCTTGCTTGGATCGCATCCGCTACATCTTTAGCAGATTTTCCGTTGGTATAGTCAACCATGCCAGTCCAAAAACTACCAGCTCCAATAGCTCCTGGCATTAAGTCTGAACCATCAAAACGAAAAGTAGTTGCTCCTACTAGAATTTCTCCTAGTTTTCTAAAAGTATCGCTTGCATATTTACTTCCATCAACACCTTTATGAGGAGTTAAAAATCCACCTTTAGCCATCCAATGTTCGTGTGGTTCTGGATGCATTAAAAATTTCATAAATTCCATTGTTGCTGGATTATCATTAGTTGCTGCAATAAGCGTTCCTGCACCTAATACTGGAGTCCCCAGATCTTTAGTAGCAAATGCTGGAAAATAAAAGAAATCATAATCTACCCCAGCTTCAACACCTTCTGGAAAGAAAGCAGGAATAAAGCTTGCCTGACGATGCATCATACATTCTGCAGGAGAAGTAAACAGACCGTTAGGTGCATCTCTGAAATCAGTAGTTGCAACTGCTTTTGCTCCACCATTTACATATTTATCATTTAAAGCAAAAGAACCAAAAAAATCCATTGCTTCTAATACTTTTGGATCGTTAAATGGCATATCATTAGAAACCCAATCATCATAAACACTAGGTGAATGAGTTCTTAACATTATATCTTCCATCCAATCTGTTGCAGGCCAACCAGTTGCTGCACCAGAACCGAGACCAATACACCATGGAGTATTTCCATCTGAAGCCATTTGTTCAGTTAACGCTATTAAATCTTCCATTGTAGTTGGAACTTCATAGCCATTATCTTCAAAGTTGTCAGGTGAATACCAAACTAAACTTTTAACATTTGTTCTAAAAAAAATAGCATAAAATTGATCATTACCATTTTCATCGGCATATGTTGATAAATCAATCCAAGATTGTCCTGCAGCATAATTATCTAAAACTAACTGCTTTATATCGCCACCAAGAGGAGTTAAGCCTCCCATTGCAGCTGCATTTGCTGCTAAACCTGGTTGCGGAAATACAACTAAGTCAGCCGGGCTTCCAGCTTTAAGATCGATCATAACTTGTTGTTCAAAACTATCAGAACCACCATATTCAAATGAAGCACCAGTAGCTTTTTCGAAAATAGCACCAACTTCTCTCATCGTACCATCCTCAGGTGCCAGCCAAGGCCCGAACATGGTAACCTTTTGACCACTTAAATCTGGGCCAGTATAATGTCCGCCTGCATTTGCACCAATATTTAAAAAAAATATAGTAGCAAAAAATGCAAAGGCAATTTTTGTAAATTTCATATTAGATCCTCCAATTATAATTGTAAGTATATATTTTACCAAAACGTTTTGGTTGTCAATTTATATTATATTGCTTATTATTATATTTGTTAGTAAATCTGATGACTAAATAAACATGTTAGATTAATTATATGGATATTAGAACATTATCAAAAAAGCTTGGTCTATCTATTACAACTGTTTCTCGTGCTTTAGGAGGTTATTCCGATGTTAGTGAAAAAACTAGAAAAAGAATAAAACAGTATGCAGAAAAATACAATTATTCGCCTAATCCTTATGCGAGTAAATTAGCTTCAGGTAAATCTAATACAATTGGTTTCGTGTTACCATTATATGGTTTAAATTCTAATAACTTAAATCAAACATCTTTTTTTGAATTTATTGCGGGAATGACAAATAAAATTCACTCTGAAAATTTACAATTTTTTATGATGTTTGTTAATAGTCCAAAAGAAGAAAAAAAAGCTTATGAAAAACTTATTTATGTTCAAAAAGTTGATAAAATTATTTTACATAATCTTAAAAAGAATGACTCTAGAATTACTATTTTAAAAAAAAATAAAATTAAATTTGTTACTTGGGGAAGGACACAAGATTTAAAAAATTATTCCTGGGTTGATTTAGATAATGAAGGAAGTGTAAACTTAATTATGAAATACTTGATAGAAAAAAAACATACTAATATTGCTTATATAAATATTTTTGAAAATTATAATTTTGCATATCAAAGACAGCAAGGCTATATTAATTCATTAAAAAAATATAAAATAAAATATAATAAAAATTATTACTTAACAGTTAAAACTGAACAACCTGAAGAGAGTGCTTATCTTATAAAAAATATGTTAGTTAAAAATCCTCAAATCACTGCTCTAGTTTGTAGTACGGAATATTCGGCAGTAGGAGCTATAAAAGCCTGTAATGAATTGAACAAAAAAATTGGAAAAAATATTTCAATTATTACTTTCGATGGCCCAGTTGTTGAGCTTTTAACAAATCCTGCACTTACATCAATAACACACCCAAGAAAACAATTAGGATTAAAAGCTATTGAAATGTTACTGGATATGGAAAAAAAGGATTACAAACACCGTTCTTTTTTAGCTAAACCTAAAATTGTTGAAAGAGGTACAGTTCATAGTTTAAATTAAAAATAAGCACTTGTTGTTAATTTTGTTTTTTAATATCAATTTAATATTTGAAGTTTATAATATAGGACTAATATGAAATTAGTTGTTATTGGTACAGGTTATGTAGGGTTAGTATCAGGTGTTTGTTTTGCTGAATTTGGCTTTGAAACAATCTGCATTGATAAAGATAAAAATAGAATAACCGAACTTGAAAAAGGTGTTTGCCCTTTTTTCGAGCCTGGAATTGAAGAATTGTTATTTAAACATTTAAAAAAAACAAAACTAATTTCTTTTTCTTCATCACTAAATGAATCAATTAAAGATGCTGATGTAGTATTCATAACAGTTGGAACACCTTCAAGACGTATTAATGATGAGGCAGATTTAAGTGCTATTTGGGAAGTAGCAGAAGAAATTGGAGAAAGCTTAAAACATTATTGTCTTATTGTTACAAAATCAACAGTCCCTGTAGGAACTACAAGAAAAATTAAACAAATAATTGCAAATAAAATTCATCAAGAAAATTTTGATGTAGTATCAAATCCAGAATTTTTGCGTGAAGGATCAGCGGTTAATGATTTTATGAGACCAGATAGAGTTGTAATTGGAGCAGAAAATGAAAAGTCTTTAAATATTATGCGAGAATTGTACAGACCACTGTATTTAAGAGAAACCCCAATAGTATCAACAACAATTGAGACCGCAGAAATTATTAAATATGCTGCAAATAGTTTTCTTGCTACTAAGATTGGTTTTATAAATCAAGTAGCTGATTTATGTGAAGAAGTTGGAGCAAATGTTCAAGATGTTGCAAAAGGGATTGGAATGGATAAGCGCATAGGTTCAAAATTTTTACATGCAGGTCCTGGATTTGGCGGTTCGTGTTTTCCTAAAGATGTAAAGGCATTTACAGCAGTTGCTAGAAAACATAGTATAGATTTTTCTATATTAGATGCTGTTAACTCATCAAATAAAGAGCGTCCAAATAAAATAGTAGAAAAAATACTAAAAGTAAAAAAATTTAATCCTGACTCAACAATAGCTATTTTAGGATTGAGTTTTAAACCAAATACTGATGATATTCGTGACTCTACATCTTTAAAAATAGCAAATATTTTATATGAGAATAACATTAAAATTAATTGTTATGATCCTATAGCAATGAATAATTCAAAATTACTTTATAAAAATTTTCAATACTTCAGTTCAGTATACAAAGCTTGTGAAGGTGTTAATGCTATCATTATTGGTACAGAGTGGAATGAATTTAGAGCATTAAATTTTCATAAAATTAAAATGTCTATTAAAGATCCAATTATTTTTGATTTAAGAAATATTTATGAACCAAATGAATTAAAAAAAGCAGGTTTTTTATATTATGGTGTTGGAAAATAAATATACAATTGAAAACTTTGATCCTGAAGTTTTAAGAGAGTATGATATAAGAGGTGTAGTTGGCAAAAATATAAATGAAAATACTGCCTATACAATTGGTAGAACTTTTGGCCATTTAGTAAACACAAATATTAAATCAAGTAAAATAGTAACTGGATATGATGGAAGACTTACCTCTCCAGTTCTCCATGATGCACTTAAATTTGGTTTAAAAGATTCAGGAGCACAAGTAATTGATGTTGGTATGGGGCCAACACCTATGATCTATTTTGCTGACTATTATTTAAAATCTGATGCTGCAATTATGGTTACAGGTTCACATAATCCATCAGAATACAATGGTTTTAAATTGGTTTACAATAAAAAATCTTTTTATTCTGCTGATATTCAAAAGCTCCAGTTATTATTAAAAAACAATGAACTTAAGATTTTAAATGGAAAAATTAAAAAACATAATATTATAGACAGCTATATTCATAGAAATTTAAAAAACATTGAAATCAATAAACCACTAAAAATTGTTTGGGATATTGGCAATGGGGCTATGGGAGTAATAATAAAAAAATTAATTTCTAATTTAAAAAATACCACAAATATAATTATTAATGAAGAAGTTGACGGTAGATTTCCAAATCATCATCCAGATCCAACAGTACCTAAAAACATGGAACAACTAATAAATGAAGTGAAAAAAAATAATTATGATATTGGTATTGCTTTTGATGGAGATGGTGATCGTCTAGGTATAGTAGATGATTTAGGAAAGATAGTATGGGCTGATCAATACATGTTAATTCTTTGTGGTGAAATTTCAAAAATTTATAACAATCCAAAAATTATTATGGATGTAAAGTGTAGTAAAGTTTTTTTTGATGAGGCAAAAAAAATGAATTGTGATCCAATAATGTCAAGGACAGGACATTCACCTATTAAAGAAAAAATGAAAGAACTTAATTCCCCTTTATCAGGAGAAATGAGTGGACATGTTTGTTATAGTGATGATTTTTATGGTTATGACGATGCAATGTATGTTGCACTTAGGTTACTTAGAATTTTAAGTAATCAAAATAAAAAAATAAGTGAATTAGTTTCAATTTATCCAAAAACTTATTCTACTCCAGAAATACGTTTTGATGTAGAAGAGTCGAGAAAGTTTAAAATTATAGACGAAATTAAAAATCGAATGAAAAATATGGAAGGAAAAGTTATTGATATTGATGGTATTAGGGTTGAAAATTCAAAAGGTTGGATACTAATTCGAGCTAGTAATACACAAAATCAACTGACTTGTCGTGCAGAGTCCATAGATGAAAATGGATTAAAAATACTTCTGTCAACTATTGAACAACAATTGAATTTAAGTGGTATAGATTATAAATTTACAATCTAACAAAGCAATCACGATTATATTTCTTCAGCCTTTTGCACGCAGAATATGCTTCTTTTTTTGTAAAATTTTCAAACCTAGATTCATAAAGTTGTTTGCCATTATTTTTTATAACAACAACTTTAGAGTTTTTTGATTTTGTAGTTTTTGGGTATTTAGATTTAATTAGTTTAATTTGCTTTTCAGCATTTTTTTTGTATTTGAAAGTTCCAACAACAATAGCATATGAAGTATTTTTATTTTTGATTATAACTTCTTTTTCTTCTTTTTTTGTAGTTGGCAAATTTAAATCTCCATATACTTTATCCATTATTATTTTCAGAGATTTATCTCTTTGCCTTCCTGTGTCACCACCAAAATAAACACCTATAAGTCTTTTTTCATTTCTTTTAGCAGAAAAAGCAAGTTGGAATCCTGAGGCTTTTATGTAACCAGTTTTAATCCCATCAGCGCCTTGGTAGTTTAGCATTAGTTTATTATGTGTTTTGTATATCTTACCTTTCCATTTAAATTTTTCTTGCTTAAAATATTTATATTTTTCAGGAAAATTTTTTATCAAAGCATGTGATAATAAAGCAATATCTCTTGCAGTAGTCATTTGAGCTCTATTTGGTAAACCAGAAGCGTTTTTAAATGATGTGTTTTTCATTTGTAATTTACTAGCATACTGGTTCATAATTTTTGCAAAATCCCTTTCAGTTCCATTACTTATATTTTCAGCTACCACTGTAGCAACATCATTTGCAGATTTAATAATCAGCGCATTGATTGCATCTTCAACCTTAATTTCTGAGCCTGCCTCTAAATACAACTTACTAGGCGATCGAGAAGCTGCTACAGTTGATACTTTAAATTTTGTATCATTTTTTATTTTTCCCTTTTTTAAATAATCAAAAACAATGTAAAGAGTCATAATCTTAGTTAGTGAAGCAGGATAATTTCTAGTATCTGCATTAATTTCAAATAAAACTTCTTTTGTTTCGTAATCGATAACAATAGCTGCTTTTTTTGCAATTAAATCATTCGAACTAAATAAAATAAGAAAAAAACAAATAATAGTCGCAAATGTAGATTTTAATTTCATGAAATAAATTTCAATAACATATCGATTTGGCTCCTAACAAACATAAAAATAACTTTAATTTATTAAAAAAGTCATTATTTATAGGTTGAAAAATAAAATGAAGATTGAGAAAAAACAAAGTAACCAACCAAATAGGGGTCCAGGGCCTAGTATTTTACTAGAATCTAAGCCCAAATTAAAAAAGCCTTCAATGTATAATGTTGTATTATTAAATGATGACTATACCCCTATGGAGTTTGTCATTAGGGTCCTAGAGAAATACTTTAATAAAAAAGAAGAGGAGGCTACTCAAATTATGTTACACGTGCATAAAAGAGGTGCTGGAATATGCGGAACTTATACATTTGAGGTAGCTGAAACAAAATGTAAAGCAGTAATTGATTTTGCAAAACAGCATGAACATCCTCTTCAATGCACAATGGAAAAAATTTAATGTTATCTCCAAATCTAGAAAAAACACTTAAAGACGCTTATGAACTAGCAACAGTTAATAATCATGAATTTGTAACAATAGAACATCTTTTATTCAGCCTGACAAATGATAAGGATGCCATTAGTATATTAAAAGCGTGTGGTGTTGATATAATTTTATTAAAAGATAAAATAAATACTTTTATCTC
>MDTG01192851.1_pt1 | contig 12641 bp, 9 predicted proteins | sample 811421 | NCBI WGS metagenome assembly MDTG01 (sample SAMN05326645, study PRJNA326480) | marine metagenome | isolation source: seawater | place: Pacific Ocean: South East | collected 2011 | reverse complement strand
CTTCTGGTTCAAACTTTGTTGCAGGTTCATCTGCGAGATTAGCTGCACCGGTTACTGCATTGGAGGTTTATCCAAACCCATCGCGTGATATCTTTAACGTATCGTTTACTTCTGAGAAGGCACAAACGATTAATGTAAAAGTTGTTAATGTGATTGGAGAAGTAGTATACACTGAGAGCTTAGAAGAGTTCACAGGTCAGTATACTAACATTGTTGATATGAACACTCAATCTAAAGGAGTTTACTTCTTAGAGATCACTACTAATACTGGTGGTATCAATAAGAAGATAGTGTTACAATAAAGATTGTAGCTAGATTATAATAAAAAAGACCACTAATTGGTGGTCTTTTTTTTGTGGATTCCTTTTTGTGATTCTTCAAACCCCACAGACCAGAAGAACATATCAATTATTTTCATTTTCGGATAAATTAACTTCTCAGTAGTAAGTTCAGATTGAGTAGCCAGTATAATTTCTTTATTATTATGATTTTCAATAAAATTGAATAATTGATTTAATGACTTTATCCCCATCTTTTGAGTTATTCCGAATGTTGAGAGTCCCTGATTAAAAAGCCTATCGTAAGCTGGAACACACCCTAGTGAGCCAAGCATTATTTTTGTAATTAAAGTATCAGTTGGTGTTATTCTAAACTCTTTACCATTTCTGACAAATTGAATATTGTTGTAATAATTTGATAATTCTTTAAACAACTCAATTATTAGAGGTATTTCATTTCTTGTAATATTCATGTCACAAGCTTTTAATAAAGCGTATTTAGAATCTAATAATATTTCTATTGCGCCATGATGAATTTTATAATCTTTTTGTAGAAGTCCGGAGGAGCCTCGATACATACCCCAACTAGCTAAATAAAAAGCCAAATTGAGACTTAGCCTGTCAACATCCTGATTATTTATAAATTCTTGATAGCAATATTCCCATGATTTAAACCTATGATTTTTATCTGTTTTAATCATTGAATAGAACTGATAGATTAGTTCTTTGTCAAAAATCATTTTTTTCATATTTGCTAAAATAATAAAACCACTCATTGAGTGGGTTTATTTTTGTGACTCCGGAGGGATTCGAACCCCCAACCAGCAGAGCCGAAATCTGCCATTCTATCCAGTTGAACTACGGAGCCATATCATCGAGGCTTCAGTTACGTCTTTTATTGAATAACAATCTTATTTTTCAAGTTTTGACTTTCAGAGCCTGTGTACAACGGCCTCTTCATTACAAATGTATATATAATAATAATTTATTGATGATTGGTTTAGATCAAAACAAACCTTTATTCCACATTTATGATGATGGAACAGTTGAGAAAAAATAGTTCTTGAATAAAAATAAACCCACTCAATGAGTGGGTTTATTTTTGGTGGACCTCTCGGTTCTTATTTCGAACTTTTTTGTGGTTTTGAAATTATTCAATCGATACAACAACTATCTGTTGAGCATTTGCAAAATTTTAAATTATAAAAATGTAATATAATTATGGCTGAAGCAGGTATATATATTAAGTACTTAGAAGTAGGTATAATCATAAATGTATGATTAAGTAATGTAAGAAGTAGTAAAAACCACGAAATCCAAAAAGTAATTTTAATCCAAGATAATGTTGATTTTTTTGTAATGAAATAAATAGCTATGAAGGAAATAATTAAAAAAGCATAATCTATTAATTCCCACCATAATGGAGTGTCAGCACAACAAACAGAAGAACATGCTTTGGCAATAAATAAAAAAGGTGTTGCAATACAATGTATCATACACAAAGTCCCAGCTACTATGCCAACACTATCTAACTGAACTGTACTTGCCTTCATAAGGAATAAAGCTAATTTGCAAATATATAAATTGTTTAAAAAACGCAAAATTATTGCGTTTTTATTTTATAAATTTGGATTGTGAGTTTAATTGAAAAAGAAAATATTGATTTTGGAAAGCTGCTCTCTAAACATGGGTTGAGTAATACTTTTTTTAGAAGGCAATTAATTGAGCTATTCTACAATACACATCATTCCTTATCGGTAGATGATGTCTTAAATTCTTTAAATTTTTCAATTAATACGGTTTCTGTTTATAGAGCTTTAGATTCTTTTGAAAAAAATGGATTAATCCATAAAGTACCTGGTAATAAAAATGTAATTAAGTATGCGTTATGCCGAAACGAATGTAATACTGAAAAGCATATTCACAACCACCCTCATTTGCTATGTTCCAATTGTAAAGAAACTTATTGTCTTCATGATTTTAAAGTCCCTAAAATTAACACCTACAAAGGATTTGAAATCAAAAATTTCAAAATCATTATTGAGGGACACTGTATTGATTGCAAACAAAGCAAACACTAGATGTTGTTAAATTCTTATGATAAGATTAAATAATCTTCAAAAATCTTTTAACAAAACAAAAGCTGTTGATAGTCTTTCTTTAGAAGTGAATTCAGGAGAAATTTATGGTCTTTTAGGTTCTAACGGAGCAGGAAAATCAACGACTTTGAATTTAATTTTGGGATTTTTAAAAGCTGATAGTGGTTCAATAGAAATATTCAACTCAAAAAAGGAATTAAATTATAAAAAAGAAAATATTGGATATATTCCTGAAAATGTTAATTTATATCCATATTTAAGTGGTATTGAAAATTTAGATTACTTCTGCAAAATTGGCGGGTTAAATCATTCTACTGAAATATTAAAAACATTACTTATAGATTGTGGCTTAGATTCTGAAGCCCATGAAAAGCAGACGGCTGAATATTCAAAAGGAATGCGTCAAAAAGTTGGTATTGCTATTGCTCTAGCAAAAAAATCAAGTATATATTTATTGGACGAGCCTGCTAGTGGATTAGACCCTTTAGCAAGTAGTGAATTATCCGAAACACTTAAAAAATTAGCATCAAAAGGAGCCACAATATTAATGGCATCTCATGATATCTTTAGAGTTCGAGAAACATGTGATAAAATTGGAATACTAAAAAAAGGTAAATTAATTAAAGAAGTTGAATCTAAAGATGTCAGCTCCAATCAGCTAGAAGATATATATATAAAATTCATGAAGGATTAATCTTTTAGATTGTGATAAATATTATATTCAATGAATGGAAGGGGCTTTTTAGAAATAAATTATTTATTACTTTAAGTTCATTCTTTTTAATTTCTTTAATAATATCCACTCTTTTTGGAATTATCCAAAACAATGAGCAGAATTTAGCACAAAAAAATGCCCAAGAACATATTAGATCACAATGGGATAAAATGGATCCAACTAATCCCCATAGTGCCGCACATTATGGAAGCTATGCTTTTAAACCAATCTCTATTTTAAATAGTATTGACGAAGGTGTAAATTCAGTTACAGGTAATGTTCTTAGACTGGAAGGGCATAGACAAAATAATATGGTTTTTTCTGAAGTTTCCCAGTCTTTATTAATTTCGAAATTCGGAAAACTAAAACCTGCTTTAATTTTTCAATTCATCATCCCTTTATTCTTAATATTTTTATCTTTTAACAGTTACACATTAGAAAAAACTAGCGAAAGAATAAAACTTTTACTTATACAAGGAGCTAGCCTAAGACGGATTATTTTTTCTAAGGTTTTTAGTATTTGGCTAATTGCCATAGCATTACTATCAATAACAATTATAATTCAGTTAGTTTTTAATAAATATCAATTTGATTTAGACACTTTATTTAGACTTTTACTATTTTTTGTAAGTTATGCGTTTTACTTTTATATCATAGTTAGTCTTACTTTTATTTTTTCTGTTGTTCTAAAAAATAATACTTGGGCTCTGTCATTAACTATTTTGACATGGATAGGCTGGACAATCTTTTTACCATCAATAATTGCAAATATTTCTGATGAAATAATTCCTTTAACTACAAGAATTGAATTTAATGAATCATTAGCAATAGATAGGTCTAAAGGTATTGATGGTCATAATCCACGAGGAGATCGAAAAGAGGCTTTAGAAAAAGCTACTTTGAAAAAATATAATGTTGAAAAACTAGAAGATTTACCAGTTAATTTTTCCGGGATACTCATGCAAGAAGATGAGGAGTATGGAAACAAGGTGTGGGACAAACATTTTGGAAATTTATATAATCAACTAAAAGCACAAAAAGATCTTTACCAAATTAGTGGTGTGGTTAACCCATTCATTTCATTACAAAATTTAAGTATGGGTATTTCAGGAACAGACATACATCATCACATTGACTTTTTAGATCAAGCTGAAAAATACAGAAGAGTATTTATCAAATCATTAAATGATGAGTACGCATTTGGAGGTTCTAAAACAGGTGAAAGGGGATGGAAAGCAAGTAATGAGTTCTTTAGGTCTATTGAAGATTTTCAGTTCCAAAGCCCAAATTTCTTATCATTTTACACTAAATACTTGGCCGACTTTTTAATTCTTTTATTTTGGGTTCTTCTGCTTGTCATTGTTCTTTATTTTACAACAAGGAAAATTTAGCGCTATGGAATTGTTAAATATACTCAGATATGAAATTAAGCACTTTGTGAGAAGTAAATCGAAGTTGTTTGCGTATTTGTTTTTTGTAATTGCTTGTTTTTACTCAATATCTAATGGTTTCAGCTTATACAATAAACATCATTCTACTATAAATAGTTTACAACAACAGGAGGATGAAAAAATTTCGCAGGTTATTAAATGGTTTAATAATGGAGAAAAGGGACCAGAAGAAAAAGATTGGGTCGACATTACAGATCCATATTGGTCATTGCGTTATACACCAAAACATGTTTTTAAAAATCCATCTCCACTCTTACCTCTTGGCATAGGTCAATCAGAACTATATGGGTACTATAAAAAAACAACTATCTGGAGTTCTCCTTATGATAGTGACATAATAGAAGAAATCTCTAATTATGAAAGGTTTGTAAATGGGAATATTGATTTTTCTTTTTTAATAATTTTTTTATTGCCTTTACTAATAATAATCTTGACATACAATATAAATGGATTAGAAAAGGATTTGAATTTTGATAAATTAATATCTATACAAACACGAAGTTTTAACTACTGGGTGCTTTACAGATTGATTTTTTATGGTGTTCTTTTAGTCTCAACAATAAACGTTTTTATTTTGAGTGTTTTGTATATAAACAATGTTAATATTATTGATGGATTAGATTTAATTAAATTATCAAATTTATATGTTGCCGTTTTTATTATCCCATTTTATTTTGTGATATTATCAAGTAAATCAAGTACGTCAATTGCATTTAAAATGATAAGTATTTGGTTGTTTTTATGTGTTTTAGTTCCTGGTTCTGTGCATCAATATGTAAGCTTAAAATATCCTCCAAATTTCATGACAGATTTTCTTGATGCAAATCGAAAAGAAACTTATGCGATATTTAAATTACCAAAAGAGGAATTACATCGCCAAATGCTAAGTATTTATGATGATTTAGATACTACAAAACAAGGTCAGGATTCATTGGTAAACATTAAAACAACTCGCAACACAATGAGTTGTATAGTGAATCAAATTAATATTCACGCAATTAATATCATAGAAGAACAAAATAATTTTAAAAATAATTTAATAAGAAGTACTTATTGGTTTAACCCTATTTCATATTTTCAAAATGAATGGAATTCATTAACATCAACAGATTATTATGCCTATAAGGATTTTAGAGATAATATTCAGTTTGTAATAAATAACAAGCTTAAATTACTTGCTTTTGAGTGTTGGAATGAAAGAACAGTTAATGTAAATCTCTATGATGAATATTTAAAAAAAATAAACGTAACAAAAACCCAGCATTTCAATCCTTAAAAATGTCATTAAGAAGCCTGCCAAATCTTCTAAAAAATTTTGAATAATTGGAATGTATGCCATTTGATCAAAATATTTAATAGCAAAGATTCACCTGCCTATTACATCAATATATTTTTGACGCCTTGAAACTTGCTTTAAGATTTTAATTGTATAAATTTAAACCTTAAATATTCATTATGAAAAAGTTATACTCTTTTGCTGTAATTTTTCTTTTTTCGATTGCAGCTTTTAGCCAATATGTTGGAAATGGCATTGTAATTTATACTACAAGTCCATATAATTTAAACCCAACTACCCTTGATAGTACTAGTTCAACAACCTTTATGGTTCATAATACTGCTCCTGGATTTCAACAAGTTGTGTTTAGCACATCTTCTAACATTTCTGTTAATCCCATCTATCTTGACATCAGTGCAAATGACTCTGCTGAAATAGTGGTTTCTTTTACTCCAACTAGTATTGGTGTATTTAATGAGACATTATCTTGGGATGTTAGTTTTATTAATGTTGGAAATCTTGATTTCGTTGGTGAGGGTGTTCTGCCTGTGATAGGTGTTGATAATGATTCGATTGTTTTTCCTAGCACATCTCTTGGTGCAGTATCACAAGAATCTATTGTAATTACTAACAGTGGTAGTGGTACAATGTTAATTGATAGTATTATCTCTAACAACGAATTTATTACAACCTCAATCACAGATGTTTTAATTCCAGAAGGTCAAAGTCAAACTATTGATATTTTATTCAACCCTCTTTCTGCAGGTGCTTTAAACTCTACATTAACTATTCATAGCAATGATCCTAACAATCCATCTTTTCAAGTAGATTTATATGGTACTGCAGTCAGTCAGGTTTCCGGAAATTTATGCAATTCAACTTGGACAGCATCAAATAGCCCATACACTCTTACTGATAAGCTTGTAATTCCCAAGGGATGTACTCTAACTATTGAACCTGGCGTTGAAATTGATTTACAAAACAATTTATTTAGAATAGATGGTCACTTGATTGCAAACGGAACAATTTCTGATAGCATCTATTTTAATGGTGGAACATTTTTTGTTGATTCTACAAGCACTATTAATATGAAATATTGGTCGGTTCAAGGAAGTGACTATCCTTTAGACACTATTTATATAGAAGATTTTTCTGATCAAACTTGGTCTAACATAGTTACTGATGGATATGGTGGTACTCATGCATTCAACCACTGGAATTATAATTATGGTAGTCACTCTTGTAAACTTGAAGGGTATTGGGATTGGAGAAGTAGATATGGGAATGATGGAAGTGTATACTTAAATAGTCCTATAGAAATCAATGAAGCTGGGGTATATAAATTTTCGTTTCAATATGTAACTGGTTATTGTCGAAGCCATGGTTCAAGTAACTCTAATGGCCACTACATGCAAGCTTTTTATACTACAGACAACGGAAATAATTGGATTAAATTCCACGAATCTCAAAGAGGAAATAGCCAAACGGGACAATCAGAATTAGCGATGATTGATTCTCTCACACTCAATCCAGGGGATCAATTTAATTATAAAATTGTGCAAGTTGGAAGTGGAAGTAGCAGTTCGGATTTTACCCAGTATTATTATGACCATATATTACTTACAAAAACTGCTCCTTTAAATTCTCTAGGTGCAATTAAAAATGTGATTTTTAGTGAAGATTTTGAAGATACTGTACAATTTAATAACTACTGGAATACAAATATATCAATTGATTTATCTCCTATGTCTAATGTTATAGATAAGGACGATTATTCAAATCATATTAGTGATATAGATAATATGGATGGCTATAACTCTAATAACTCATTAAGGATAACATCTGATAATCAAGGAGGGTCTGGGATCTATACAAAAGAAATATTTATTCCAGCCGATGATGAATATTATATAAGCTTTGATTTAAAAACTCATACTTTAGATATTAACTGTTACTTTTATTTCTTTTGGGTTTATGCAGACCAAACCTCTTGGAGTCATCCACAATCTTCGAATTGTGGCGAGACTTATCACACAGCTTATCGACATAGAAGAGAACATGGTGGAAGTACTGGTTGGTCTCATGATTGGCATAATAGAAAAGCACTATTAGGAAACTTTGAAAAAGGAGATAAAATTGTTTTGTATTTTATTACTGATCAAAGTAGCCCTTCAGATAACAATGCAAATACTACTGATATTTCTATTGATAATATTGAAATAGTTGGTTCGGGATTAACTAATACAATTATTCATTCTAGAAAAACAGATTTAATAATTTCAAACTCTAAAGTATTAGATGCTCCAATCTATCTTACTGGAGACAACAGCATGATTGATATTGATTCATCAAGAGTAAATCATACTTCAATTTCTGGAGATAATTCAACAATTGACCTGTTTAATTCCACTGTTATCAATAGTTCAATAAGTGGATTATCAGCTGCAGGAGATAACAACAATATCAACTTACAATACTCATTTATAAAAAATAATGATATTGGTATAGAAATGATTGGTTCTGGAACAACCTCATTAAACTCCTCAATGGTTACAAATAACGGATACGGAATACATACAGAAGGAAGAGTAAATACAAATTATTCAAATATCACATTCAACACTAAAACAGGAATATATTTTTCAGGTAATAACTTCAACAATATCAAGAATTCAATATTATGGGGTAACGATATTACATCATATAATCAAATTCATACTGGATCAGGAGTCACCTCAATAACTTATTCTACTGTTCAAGGATCTGGAGCTTATGGTACTTCTGGTGGCCAGTATTATTTTGGTGACGGTAGTATAGATGACGATCCAGTATTTATTGATCAAAATGCACAACAGATGAGTTCTTTTTCAAACTGTGTTGATGCAGCAACTCCTTGGGAACAAGATGCAAATATGCCGTACGGACTTGGTGGTGTAAGATCTGATGTTGGTATATATGGAGGTCCTGACAATTGGTATTGGGGAGGTACTCCGGTTCCTGATGGATCACCAGTTTTATCAAGTATTCAAGATATTCCTCAAGATCAAGGAGGAAATGCAGCGATAATCTTTGATGCGTCTGTTTGGGATAATTCTTCATTAGTTAATAATGTAACTCATTATTCCATTTGGAGAAATTTTGACGCTAATGGCTCTACAATTAATTCTATTCAAGATGGACAGTGGGAGTTAATGGGAAGTATGCCTGCTCAAAGTTTTAATGCTTACGCATATACTGCTCCAACATTGGGAGATAGCTCTATTGCTAGTGGCATGTTTGAAAATTGTTATGTTGTAATAGCACATACTCAGGATAGCGGTACTTATTGGTATTCAAATGTAATGTGTGGTTATTCTGTTGATGATATCGCTCCATCAGCACCAGCTCCATCAGCTATTCCAATTAATACCAATGACATTATGGTTTATTGGGAAACACCTATGGATTCTGATTATTCATATTCAACAGTATTTTCTGATGCGGGTTATGTTGAAACATTAATTACTGATACAATTTCTATAGATGCAACAACATTAGCTGGATCTTCATATACTTATGGAGTTATTCATTATGATGTAAATGGAAATCCATCTGATACTGGATGGGTAACAATTGCCATTGATAATGATGAAGATAGAATTCCACTCAAAGCAGGTTGGAATTTAATCTCAACTAATAAAACACCGAGCAACAACAATATGCAAGACATTTTTTCTTCACTAATGCCTAGTAATTTAATATATGTAACATCTTTCAATCTAGGCTCGGTATACTATGATCCAAATGGATTCTCGTTTTTTAACACTCTACATCAATTTGATGATGGATATGCTTATTGGGTTAAAGTACATAATGATGATACTCTAACTGTTATTGGAACAGATATCAATCTTGGATATAATATTCCTTTAAATGCTGGTTGGAATCTTTCAGGATATCTTGAAAATACTCCACAAGACCCATCTAGTTATTTCAATTCACTTATTACTAGTAACAATTTAGTTTATGTAACAAATTACGATCAAGGATCATTTTATTACGATCCTAATGGTTTACCATTCTTGAATACATTATTGACTATGAAAAGACCTTTTGGATATTGGGTGAAAGTTAATAATAGTGTTGCGAGTAATTCTTACAGATTAGAAAATGAATTCGGAGTTTCATTAACACCTAATTTTATGTTTGTTAATGGAAAGTCTAATCTAATAAATTCTGAAGGAGAATATGTATACATATTAAATTCAAGTTATGAGCCACAAGCAAAACTGGAAATTTTACCTGATGGATATTTGATGACAACATCTCTTTATGGCGATGATCTAACTACATCATCTAGAGAAGGATTTAAGGAAAATGAAAATTTATATTTCTCTTTTAATGGTGAAATAATCGATTCTGATGTTGTTTTTCAAGGTAATATGGAAAGAAAAGAGGTTGATTTAATATTTGGAGAGGGTACAAACTTTAATGTAATTCCAAATCCAATAAATGATTTTGCGACTATAAGCTTTACTGTATCACAAGAATCATTAGTTACGATTGACCTACATGATATTACTGGACGAAAATTACAAAACATTAATAGTAATTCATTTGAGGAAGGCAGTCACTCTATTACATGGAATTCAAATAATATTTCAAAAGGAGTTTACTTTGTTAGAATCAGAATAAATAATCATGTTCAAAATAAAAAGATTATTATTAATTAGTGGGATACTTTTAACTGCAACGGTTTTATATTCTCAACAACCTGCTTCTTTTAGTTATACTGCTACTAACCTTTCAGGCACACTATTAGGTCAAGTTAAGCTAAACTCAGTTAATTGTATAAGTAGTGATTGGATTGCTGCTTTTGATTCAAATGGAATTTGCTGTGGAGCTAATCAAGTTATTGTTAATAGTGGAACTGCATATATTAACTTGACTATATATGGAGATGATTTAGGAACAAGCATTGATGAAGGAATAAACGCAAATGAACCATTTTTTTTGAGATTGTTTGATTCAAGCACAGGTTTATTTCATGATTATGGAGTTTCATTTAATCAATGGATAAATAACAATGGCGCACCAATGCCAGCATATGATGACCCCACAACAATCTTTAATTTTACAACCAATTCTCAAGTTTCTTTTACTTTAAATCAGAATGAGTTCTGTTTTAATTCATCTATTTACCAGCTAATTGAAGGAACTCCTAATGGTGGTGCTTATTTTGGTCCTGGTGTTGATAATGGATTTTTTGACCCGTCACTTTCAGGGCCTGGTATCTTTGAGATTACATATCATTATGGAAATGATACTATGACTGATATGGTCGAAGTATATAATCTGCCAGATATTACTATTATTTCTAGCTCAGTGTTTTGTGACAACGATGATCCGATTGTTCTAAATTCAAATACTAGCGGAGGGATTTTTACTGGTCAAGGTATTACATCAAATATATTTAATCCAAATGCGGTAGGAGTGGGTACTTATCAAATATCATATTCTTTAACGGACTCTAATAATTGCTCGCAAAGTTCAGATCAAATTGTTGAAGTATATAATTCACCACTTATACCTTTAGTTTATGAGTTAAATAATTGTTTAGAAGTATTAAGCTCGAACTCATTTCAGTGGTATGATTCAAATTTAAATCCAATCATTGGTGAAACAAGCTCAATTTTTTGTCCGGAATTTTCTGGAGTTTATTATGTAATTGAAAGCAATGCGAACTGTTCTTCAATGTCTATGCCATATAATTTTAATTTCGTTACAAATATTGCTACAGATTTACTTAATGAAAAACAAAAAATTATCGCGATTTATGATATACTTGGCAATAGAATAAATAATAAAATTCAAGAACTAGAGCCCTGTATTATTCACTATTCAGACGGTCGTAGACAAAAATTAATTAAGATAGAATTATGAGAATTATAAATTTACTAGCTCTTTTATTAATTTGTTTTATATCTAATGCCCAATCCAACTTTAGTTTCACACCAACTAACTCCTCTGCTGTTTTTCAAGGTCAAGCTCAAATTGATGGGACTGTTCCTTCTTCAAATGACGAAATCGCTGCTTTTGATTCAAATGGCAACTGTTGTGGATCCGGAAGTTTAATTTTTGATTCAAGTGCAGGAATTGCATATATAAATTTGACAATTTATGGTGATGATACGACAACACCAATTGATGAGGGGATAAACCCAGGAGAAGATTTCACCCTTGTACTTTATCAGCAATCAACAAATTCATTTATTGAATATAGCTCTAGCTTTTCTTGTTGGCAAAATACTAACGGATCTCCATTAAATTCATGTACAAATCCATCAATTGTGTATAATTTTGTTCCATTAAATTGTGACCCAATATTATCAGTAGATAACGTTAATAATTCTCAAGTTTATTTAAGCTGGAATGATGTTGATGCATACAACTATCAATATCAGTATCGAATATTTGGAAGTGGAAGTTGGTTTAGTCAATATGGCTCACCTACAAATATTGGCCCTGCTGGCAACCCAGCCACTTCATTAATAATTAACAATTTAATTGCTAGCACGACATATGAGTTTAGAATTAAATCATATTTTCTAGGTTCTCATGAATGTGCAGGTAATGTGTCTTGGGTACAGACAAGTTTTACAACAACATGTGAAAATAGTTCTATTGATACGCAAGTGCATTGTGATACATATACTTGGATAGATGGGGTGACTTATACTTCATCTAACAATACTGCTACATGGACATTAACTAATTCGGTAGGATGTGACAGTGTGGTAACTCTTGATCTTTCTATTCTTAATAGTACTATTGGAGTTGATG
>MDTG01402503.1_pt1 | contig 12642 bp, 10 predicted proteins | sample 811421 | NCBI WGS metagenome assembly MDTG01 (sample SAMN05326645, study PRJNA326480) | marine metagenome | isolation source: seawater | place: Pacific Ocean: South East | collected 2011 | reverse complement strand
TCCTCCGCGAACGCGAGGAGCTCGGCAGTCGTACCGCCCCCGTGGTGCACGAGCGCGAGCGCGTGCTTCGTGCTCAGCCCGACGGCGCCGCGGCGCGTGCCCTTGGCGAAGCCCGCCCGCTCGATCAGCCAGCCGGCGGCGAGCTTCGTCCGCGCCTCGCCCACGGGCCAGCGCGGCACGGCCTCGGGCGCCTCCACCACCCCGGCGCGGACGGCGGCCTCGATCGCCCGGGCGGCCTCGTCGTTCGGCAGGATCGGGTTCGTGAAGAAGGAGCCGGCGCTCCGGGTGTTCGGGTCCGCCGGGTCGAGCACCATGCTCTTCCGCCGCCGGAGCGCGACCACGGTCTCCTTCACGCTCGCGAGCGTGGGCACGGGCGGCGCGTTCTTCTCGAGCTCGGCGTAGCGGAGCGCGGGCGCGCCCCCGGGCGTGAGCAGGAAGTCGACCTCGAGCACCAGCCAGCGGCCGAGGTCGCGTTTGAACATGCTGTCCCGGTAGGCGAACGCGCAGTCCTCGGGGGCGAGCTCGCGGCGCTCGCCCGTGCGGCGGTCGACCACCCGCACGCGGTCGATGGTCTCGGCGACCTCCTGGCCGTAGGCGCCGACGTTCTGGATGGGCGTCGCGCCGACGCGCCCGGGGATCCCGGCCAGGCACTCGAGCCCGGCGAGCTCCTCTTCGACCATCCGGTCGACGAAGGCGCCCCAGTCCTCGCCGGCCTGCGCCGTCACGCGGACCCGCTCGCCCTCCTTCGCGAAGGCGAGCCCCCGTGTCGCGACGTCGAGCACCAACCCGAGCACCCCCGCGTCGGGCACGACGGCGTTCGAGCCGCCGCCGAGCACGGTCACGGCCTGCGCCGCTTCCTTCGCCCAGCGAAGCGCCGCCTCGAGCTGCGTGCTCTCGCGCGCCTCGAGGAAGTGCTCGGCGGGGCCCCCGAGCCCGAGGGTCGTGCGCGGCGCGAGGGGCTCGCCGTGGCGGAGGTCGTCCACGGAGCGGGGATACCCGGCCGGGCGCCGCCGCGCTACTTCGTCGCGATCAGCTTGCCGTAGAGCCGGTTGAACTCGCGCGAGTCCGGGAAGGGGCGGTCGCTCTCGCCGTAGACCCAGGCCGAGTCGAGGGAGAGGAGCCAGGTCTCGGTGATCTGCGCCGGCTCGAGCTCGGCGGCCTTCATGGCGGCGTGGAGGTGGTCGGCGGGGCGCACGGGCTTGCCGTCCGCGTAGAGCCGCGAGAAGGCGGCGTAGACCTCGTCGAAGTCCTTCATGGGTTCGTCTCTCGGGTTCGGGGTTCGGGGGGAGGGCCGCTCGGGGGATGGCTGCGCGGATGAGCGCGCGGTCGTCGGCGCGGTCTGCGTGAGGCGACTCGCCGCGCTTCGGGCGGAGCGCCAGGCGGCCCGGTGAGGCGCGCGCTCAGCGGCGGGCCGCCTCGAGCAGGAGGCGCCGCTCGGCCGCGGCGATGACCTGGCGCGCGTCGCCGACGGCGTCCGGGTTGATGCTGATCGAGTCGATGCCCGCGCGCACCAGGTGCTCGGCGAACTCGGGCCGGTTGCTCGGCGCCTGCCCGCAGAGGCTCGCCTTCAGCCCGTGCTCGTGGGCCTTCGAGATGATCTCCGAGATCGCCCAGAGCACCGCGTCGTCGGCCTCGTCGAAGAGCTCCGCGCAGGTCTCCGAGTCCCGATCCACGCCGAGCATCAGCTGCGTCAGGTCGTTGCTCCCGATGCTCACGCCGTGGATGCCCAGCTTCGCGTAGTCGGGGATGCGGTACACGACGCTCGGCACCTCGGCCATGATCCACTTCTGCAGCCCGCGCTGTCGCCCGAGCCGATGCGCGTCGATGCGCCCGAGCGCCTCCTCGAGCTCCCAGAGCGTGCGCACGAAGGGGATCATCGGGTGCACGTTCGGCGCCTGCTCCCGCACCCGCGCGAGGATCTCGAGCTCGAGGTCGAAGAGGCTCGGGTCCTTCACGTAGCGGTAGCAGCCCCGGTACCCGATCATCGGGTTCTCTTCGCGGGGCTCGAAGTCCGCGCCGCCCTTCAGCGCGCGGAACTCGTTCGTGCGGAAGTCGTAGGTCCGGTAGATCACCGGGCGCCGCCCGAAGGGCTTGGCGATGCGGAGCAGGTCGGTGCTCATCTTCTCGACGAACTCGTCCGCCTTCCCCTCGGCGAGGAGCTGCTGCGGATGCACGCCGTCGAGGGCGCTGGTGATCAGGAACTCGGCGCGGAGCAGGCCCACGCCATCGACCGGGAGCTGCGCGACCGCCTCGGCCTTCTCGGCGAAGGCGAGGTTCACCATGACCTTCGTCGCGAGGGGCTCGACGACGGCGGGCGCGACCAGGCCGGCGCGCTCGCGCGGGGCGACGACGATGGAGCTGGCGGGCGCGGCCTGGGCGCCCGGCCCGGCGGCGGGGGCGCCGGCGGCCGTGAGGTGCGCGGCGTCTCGGGCGCCGACCAGATCGCCGAGCAGCACCTCGCCGCTCGCGCCGTCGACGGTGACGATGGTCCCGTCCCGGAGCTTCTGGGTCGCGTCTCCCGTGCCGACGATGCACGGGATGCCGAGCTCCCGGCTGACGATCGCCGCGTGGCAGGTCGCGCCGCCCCCGTCCGTGACCAGGGCCGCCGCGCGCCGGAGCACGGGCACCCAGTCCGGGCTGGTCATGGTGGCGACCAGGATCTCGCCGGCCTCGAGGCGCCCGCCCTCGGTTGGGTCGTGGAGGATGCGCGCATGCCCCGCCACGCGGCCGGCCGATGCGCCGAGGCCCGTGAGCAGCACCGTGCCCTTGCCGTCCTTGTCGCCGAGCGTCGTGATCGGCCGCGCCTGGAGCACGTAGAGGGCGCCTCCCTCGAAGGCCCACTCGACGTCCATGGGCTGCCCGTAGTGGGTCTCCACGTCGAGGCCGAGCTGGCCCACGGCGCGCACCTCGGCCGTCGAGAGGCTCGCCACCGCGCGCTCCGCCTCGGGCACGTCCTCGCGCGTCTCCCCCTCGGCCGTGCGCACGATGCGCTCCTTCTTCGAGCCCACCCGCTGGCGCAGCACCTCGAGGTCGGGCTTCTGGAGCACGAAGGTGTCGGGCTCGACCTGCCCGCCGACGACCACCTCGCCGAGCCCGTAGGCGGACTCGATGAGCATGCGATCGCTCGCCCCCGTCGTCGGGTCGGTCGTGAACATCACGCCGGAGCGGTCCGAGGCCACCATGGCCTGCACGACGACGGCGATGGCCGGCTCCTCGTCGAAGCCCTGGCGGATGCGGTAGGCGATGGCCCGGGCGCCCCAGAGCGAGGCCCAGCAGCCCTGCACGGCCTCGACGAGCGCGTCGGCGCCGAAGACGTTCGTGAAGGTCTCGTTCATCCCCGCGAAGGAGGCCTCGGCCGAGTCCTCGCTGGTCGCCGAGGAGCGCACGGCCACGCGCACGTCCGCGCCGAGCTCCGAGTAGGCCTCGAGCAGCGCCGTGCGGACGGCGGCCGGCAGGGGCACCCGGCGGACCTTCTCGCGGAGGAGCGCGGAGGCGTCCTGGAGGGCGTGCGAGTCGTCGTCGTCCAGGTCGGCCACGGCGCGCGTCAGATCGGCCCGCACGCCCGCCTCGTCGAGGGCCAGCAGGTAGGCGTCGGCGGTGACGACGAAGCCCGGGGGCACGGGCAGGCCGGCGGACTGGAGCTCCCCCAGATTGGCCCCCTTGCCGCCGGCGGTGGCCGTGTCGCCCTGCCCCAGCTCGGCGAAGGACCGCACGAAGCGGGGGCGGTCGGAGTCGGTGTCGAGGCGGCCCTCGGAGTTGCCGCCCTGCGGGTTCGGTCGTGCGTCCACGGGGGGCGCGAAAGCAGGCCGCGTGCCGCGCGCGCGAGGGCGCGTCAGGGCGCGGGATGTCGGCGCGCTCGGGGGCGACCGGGTCGAGAAGGGCCGGCTCGGGGCGCAGCCGATGCGCGCCGATCGCGGGCGCCTCGCAAGCCGTTCGCCGAGGGCTTTCTCACGCGTCCTCGCGCGTTGCCCGAACGTCAGTTGCGTTCACAAGCCAATTGTGCGAAGTGCCACTTCTAACTTTGCTTCAAGCCCGGGAGCTCCCCTGATGAACCGCTTTCTCGTTGGAATCACGCTCGTTTTCGCTCTCGCCTGCGGCGACGACGACGGCACCTCCACCCCCGACGGCATGGGCGGCGACGCCGGTCCGGCCGCCTGCGGCGAGGGGCAGGTCTGCGCCACCCTCACCGTGCCGGAGAGCTTCGACGGCACCCCCCGCGAGGTCTTCGTGGGCCTCTACTCGAGCCTCCCGCCGGCCGGCCCCCCCGAGGTCTTCGTCGGCAACGTGGCCTCGCCCGCCATCGCGGCCGGGATGCCCATGACGATGGCCCTCGACGACGGCGGCGCCAGCGGCGACTACCACGTCTTCATCGCGCTCTACGTGGAGGGCGGCGGCATGTTCAACCCCGAGCCGGGGATCGACTACATGGCGACGACCGCGCCCGTGACCTTCGGCGCCGGCCCGGTGGAGCTCGGTGAGGTCGCGCTGGAGCTCGCCGAATGAGCCCCTCGTGCCCCCGCTCCGCGACGCTCCTCGCGGGGCTGCTCTTCGCGCTCGGCTGCGGCGACGGCGGGAGCGCCCCGGCCATCGTGCCCGGCGCCTCCCTCGCCGAGGTGGAGCTCGGCATGCGCTACGACGCCCTCGTCGCGCAGCTCGGCGAGCCCGACTCGGCCCTCGTCTTCAACCGGCAGGCGACCTTGCAGTACGGCGAGCGCGGCCTCGAGGTGGTCATGGTCTCGGCCCTCGACTCGGAGGTCTCGGACGACGCCTACGTGCTCGGCGTCTCCGCGAAGGAGCCGGGCGACTACGACGGGCCGCAGCCCGGCCTGGCCCGCGCGGAGATCGAGGCGCTCCTCGGCGCGCCCGACTTCGAGGCGGCCGGCATCGGCTTCTGGGACGAAGGCGTGAGCGTGACCTGGGAGGAGGACCGGGCCGGCCAGGTGGCCGTCTTCGGGGCCTTCGCCATCGAGGACGCCATGCCCGAGATGCAGCCGGCGGCGGGAGGGGCGCGATGAGGCGCCTGGCGCTCCTGCTCGCGGGGCTCGCGCTGCTCGTCGCGCCGGCCCACGCGGACGTCGAGATCGGCGGCGAGGCCTACCGCGTCGTCGACATGCACCTGCACCCGGGCGGCTTCGGTCGCTTCCCGGCGAGCGGGCGGCAGTTCGTGATCGAGTCCCTGCCGCCCTTCGTGCGGCCCTACGCGCCGGCGCTCGGCAACGTGATCATCGATCCCTGGGCCGAGCACATCGGCATCCGCGAGCAGACCGAGATGGCGGGCATCGACCGGGCCGTGCTCTTCGCCGTGTACGCGCCCGAGTCGACCGGCTGGTTCACGAACCGCGAGCTCGAGGCCGTGCTCACGGATCCGCGGAACGTGCGCGAGGACGGCACGCCCTGGGCGTGGGGCTTCGCGAGCATCTCCTTCCACGACGGCTACCTCGAGGAGGGCGTCGCCGAGCGGCGGCTCGAGGCGCTCGCCTCCTACTTCGAGGCGCACCCGGACCTCTTCATCGGCATCAAGCTCGCGCATGCGCACCAGCAGGTGGCCTTCGACGACGCGCGCTACCTCGGCGTCTACGACGTGGCCGCCGAGCAGGGCGTGCCGGTGCTCCTGCACACGGGCTTCTCGCCCTTTCCGGGGACGCGGAAGGAGCCGGAGTTCTACGACCCGCTCGGGCTCGAGAGCGTGGTCGAGGCCTACGACGGGACCCGCGGCATGGGGCGCGTCGACTTCGTGCTCAGCCACGTGGGCCAGGGCGACGCGCGCGCCGTGGAGCACGCCATCGGGCTGGCCGAGCGGCACGACAACGTGTGGCTCGAGGTCAGCGCCCTCGGCGGCCCGGAGACGCTCGACGAGCGCGGCGAGAGGGTCGAGGGGGACGGGCCGCAGCTCCCGGACGTGATGCAGGCGATCCGCGATCGCGGGCTGACCGGGCGGACGCTCTTCGCGAGCGACGGGCCGCAGTTCTCGGGCAAGGTGCGGAGCTACCTCGGCGAGGTGATCGAGGCGGCGGAGGCGGCCGGCTGGACACCCGAGGAGCTGCGCGGGCTGCTCGCGGAGAACTTCGAGCGCGCCTACCTCGCCGGAGACGCGTCGTGAGGCGCATGAGCGCGCTCGGGCTCGGTCTGGCGCTGCTGGCCTGCGGGTCCGACGGCGAGGTCGCCGGCCCCGGGGAGGGCGAGGCCGACGGGGACGTCTTCGTGCAGCCCTACGAGAGCTGCGAGCCCGAGACGGGCGTCTGCACGAACGTCGCGATCTCCGGCTGCACCGTGCCCGGGGAGCGCTTCGAGGACTACGCGGACTGCGAGGTCGTGCGCACGCAGCGCCCCTACTGGGTCTCGCGCGTGCCGGAGACCGACCCGGCCGACCCGCGGCTCGACGACGCCGCGTTCATGACCGAGCTCGCGTGGGTGACGGCCGAGATCGGCGCCTGCGGGTGCACCTGCTGCCACGCGACGGGCTCGGGGACGCCGGCGACGAAGTTCGACATCGACGCGCCGGGGATCTGGATCGACCAGCTCTCGGACCGGGGCGTGGCGATCTTCTCGGGGGCCATCTCCTCGGAGATCCTCGGGGCCTACCCGGCGGGCGAGAACAACGGCTTCGACCGGAGCCGGACCGGCCCGCCGACGACCGACCCGGAGCGCATGGCCGCCTTCTTCGCGGCGGAGCTCGAGCGGCGCGGGGTCACGGACGAGGAGCTCGCCGAGGCGCCGCCCTTCGGGGGCAGCCTGGCGGGGCGCATCACGGACCCGGCGGAGCCCTGCGAGGAGGGGCTCGGCGTGGACCGGCGCGGGCGCGTGCGCTGGGGCGAGACCGGGGCGCGCTACGTCTACGTGACCGAGCCGGGCGACGTGAACCCGGGCGTGCCGCCGAACCTCGACACGCCCCCGGGCACGCTCTGGCGGCTCGACGTGGCGCCGACGAGCCGGCCGCTCGAGTCCGGCCTGCGTTATGGGGACACGCCCGAGGGCACGGCGCAGCGGGTGCCTGCGAGCGGGGCGCCGCCGGAGCTGGTCGAGGGGCGCACCTACCGGCTCTACGCGAGCGAGGACGTGCTCCAGACGATCACGAACTGCACGTTCGTCTTCGGGGACTGAGCGCGGCGGTCGGCGATTCGTGGAGGGCGGCTCGCCTCGAGGGGGCTGTTCCCTTCGGGACCGGGCGGGTCAGAAGACGATCATCGCGCCGAGGCCGCCGCCGTCCGCGCGCACCTCCGGCGCGACGGCGAAGACGAGGTCGCGGGAGCGGGCCAGCCGGCGGGTCGCGTAGCCGATGCCGAAGCCGACGAGGGCGCCGACGAGCACATCGGTGACGTGGTGCCGATCGGAGAGGACGCGGAAGAGCCCGGTCGAGCCGGCCATGGCGAGGCCGAGGCCGCAGAGGGCGAGGTCGGTCGCGTCCTCCTGCTCGGCACAGAGCAGGCCGGCGCCGGCGAAGCTCATGGCCGTGTGGCCGCTGAAGAAGGAGTCGGTCTCGGCCTGATCGCAGCTCATGTCGCCCTCGCAGCTCTCGGGCAGGGGCCGGGCGCGGCGGGCGAGGGGCTTCACGAGGGCGATGGCGAGGGCGACGGAGATGAAGGTCTCGGCGTCCTCGAGCAGCGCGAGGCGGTGGCCCCGGCCGAGGATGCGGCTGACGGTGTCGATCACCAGGGGGAGGGCGATCGAGGAGTACATGAGGACGTCGCTCGCGAGCCGGACCCGGTCGGAGGTGGCCTGCGCGCGGAGGCGGAGCTTGCGGCGGGCGCGGTCGTCGAAGCCGAGGGCGCCCCAGCGCGGCGTGTGCTCCGGGAGGGTCAGGCGGAGGGTGAGGGCGAGCGAGCCGACGACGCCGACGGCGGCCGTGCGGACGCCGATGCGGATGCGTTCGCCGCGGCGGCGCGCGGGGGCGGCGGCGTCGTCGGGCGCGTCCAGGTCGGTGGCGGTCTCGGTCGCGGCCCGGGGGGGCGCCTGCGCGGCGGCCGGGGCGGCGGCGAGGAGGGTGACGACGAGCGCGGCGGGGGAGGCCAGCGCGGCGGGGGAGGGACGACGGCGTGACACGGAGCCGTCACATTCTAAGGCGCCTCGAGCCGCCGTCGATGAAGGCGTTTCGCCTACACGCGGCTCGCGCCGGCCCACGCCGGTGTTCTCGCCGTCACGCGCCCGCGCTCGTCTCCCGACCCGTCCCCGTCGCCCGCTGGGTCCCGCTCCCGGCTCGCCGGGAGGAGCCTCGCCCGGCGTTCGTCGCCCTCTCGTGGCTCGTGGCTCGTGGCTCGCGTCGTCAGATCAGCTCGAGGGCGGCGAAGGTGAGGAGGCCGAGGGCGATGATGGTCGCGCACGCGACGGCGAGGCCCTGCTGGAGGTCCACGCCGTCCTCGTGGTCGTGGTCGTGGTCGTGGCCGCCATCCCCTTCGTCCTCGTCCTCCGAACGCTCGTCCGACTTCCCGGCGAGGTGCCGCCGGTGGAGCGCGAAGAGCGCGACGGCGACCACGGCGAAGGCGAGGTTCAGCCAGAAGGTGTAATCGAGCGCGAACTGGGTGGTCTCGGCGACGCTCGCGGGGGGCGCGGGCGTGAGCTCGAGGGCGGCGAAGGCGCCGTTCAGCGCGAGGGCGGTGACGACGATGCTCACGAACATCACGCCGGCGATGTAGAGCGCGCCCTTCCAGCCGTAGTAGCGCGCGTTCACGCGCACGATGGGCGGCACCATGAGGTCCGAGTAGATGAACGCCATCACGCCGGCGAAGGCGGTGCCGCTGGTCGCGAGCACGGTCGCGAGGGGGATGTTGCCCATGGAGCCGATGAAGGTGCTGGCCGCGACCAGAGGGCCGACGAGGGCGTTCTCGAGGGCGACGAGCCAGCCGGGGAGGTCGGTCCGGCCGGTGAGGAAGAGCGCCTGCCAGAAGGTGTCGGGCACGAGCACGGCCATGAAGCCGGCGACCGTGAAGCCGATGAGGATCTCCTTCCAGACCATCTTCCACTCCATCACGAATCGGTGGCCGACGAGGCGCCAGCCCTCGCGGCTCGTCATGCGCTCCCAGGGGTCGAAGTCGTCGGGCTCGTCGGGGGCGCTCGCCTCGGCATGCTCGCGGATGCGCTCGCGGAGCGAGGCCGGGGCCGTGAGGCGGATGAGGAGCGCGCTGGTGGCGATGAGCACGAGGCCGCCGACGAGCTCGGCGGCGAGGTAGCCGGGGCCGAGGAAGAGGAAGATCAGGATGCCGAGCTCGATGACGAGGTTCGTCGAGGCGAACATGAAGGCCACCGTCGCGATGAAGCTCGCGCCCTTCGCGAGGAGGGCGCGGGCGGCCGAGAGGGCGGCGAAGGAGCAGCTCGAGGAGGCGGCGCCGAAGAAGGTGGCGAGGCCGATGCTCTTCGCGCCGTGGCCCATGTGCTTCGTGAGGCGCGCCTTCGGCACGAAGGCCTGGATGCATGCGCTGATCGCGTAGCCGAGCACGAAGGCCCAGGCGGCCTTCCAGAAGAAGCCGAGGGCGGTCTTGGCGGCGTCGCCGTACTCGGCGAGGAGGGCGCTCCAGTCCATGGGCGGGAGAGGTGCATCGGGCGCGCCAGCCGGGCGCGCGCGGCGCGGGCCGGGGCGGGTCGCGTCGGGTCGAGGCGATCTGCCCCGAGGTCCCCGCCCGGTCTCGGCGAGACACCATGCGGGCGCGGCGCGGGCGGTCCGTCGGGCGCCCCGAGTTGCGGGCGCGCTGCGCCTGCAACTCGGTTCCAAGTGGGCGCGCGCCCTTGTGTCGACGGCTTCGGGGCGAAAGAGTGGGGCCGTGCCCTCGCTCCCGCGCCTTTTCGCCCTCGCGCTCGCGTTCGCCGGCCTCGTGCCCGGCGCCAGCGCGCTGATCGAGGACGCGGCGCACTTCGCCCGCGAGGGCCACGCGCTCGAGGGCGCGGCCCACGAGGACGGCGACACGGAGCACGGCTGCTCGGATTGCGGCGCGCACTCGGTGCGCTGCGGGAGCTGCGCCCCGGTGGGGCTGCCGCCGGAGCTCGGCTGCTCCATGCGGCCGGCCCCCGCGCACGCCACGCGCTGGGCCCCCGCCTCGCACGTCGGAGGCCCGTCCGGCATCCGGCGCGGGCTCGAGCGGCCGCCGAGGGCCTGAGGCTGCGCCCCGACGGGAGCGGTCCGTCCCGCGCGTGACGCGGGCGGGCTTCGGGGCGCCCCTCCGTCTCTTCCACGCCGAGCCTCCTCGGTGCGCGTCTCCCGAGACGCGACGCCGGCGCGCGCTCGGATCGATGAGCCGGCGCTCTCCGCCGGGTCCCGAGGAACTCCATGCCCCTTCGCCTCTCGCTGCTCCTCTCGGCGGTGTGCTGGGTCGCGCCCGCGCGTGCCCAGACGCCCCATCCCTCCTCTTCGTCCGCCTCACCGTCCGCCTCTCCCAGCGCGCTCGGCGCGCCCGAGGTCACGCTCGCGCGCCTGCTCGCCCACGCCGAGCGCCACGCGCCCGCGGCCCGGGTCGCCGAGGCGCGCCTCGCGCTCGCCGCCCCCGAGCGCGCGGCGGCCGCGGCGCTCCTGCCGAGCGAGCCCGTGCTCCGCGTCGCCGCCGGGCCCCGGCGGACCCCCGACGGTCGCGGTGTCGACGTGCAGCTCGGGGTGCGCCAGCGCATCGAGCTGGCCGGGGAGCGACGGCTCCGCCGCGACGTGGCGGACCGGGTCGAGGCGCGCCTCGGCGCCGAGCGGGCGGCGCTGCGGGCGCAGGTGCGGCGTCAGGTGCGCACGGCCTGGCGGCACGCGCAGCTCGGCGCGCTCCGGGCGGCGCATGCGCAGGAGAGCGCGGCCCTCCACGAGGAGCGCGTCGCCGCGGCGGAGGTGATGGCGGAGGCCGGCGAGGTGCCCCCGCTGGTGCTCGCCCGCGCGGAGCTCGAGCGCGCCCGCGCGCGCCGGGACGTGCTCCGGACCGCGGAGCAGGCCCGGGACGCGCGCCTGCGCCTCGCCGAGGTCGCCGGCTGGCCCCCCGATGACGCGCTCGTGGTGCCCGCCGAGGAGCCGGCCCTCCCGCCGGCGCCGCCCGTCGCGCAGCTCGTCGCGCGCGCCCGCCGCCAGGCTCCCGCCCTCGAGGCGCTCGCGCTGGCCGTGCGCGAGGCCGAGGCCCGCGGCGCGCTGGCGGCGAGGACGCGCGCGCCGGCGCCGACGCTCGGCTTCTCCGCCCAGCGCGAGGGGGCGCCCGAGGGGCGCGACGAGTGGGTGCTGCTCGGGACGCTCCAGCTGCCGCTCCCCCTCTGGCGGCGGAGCCGCGTCGCGCGCGCGGAGTCGGAGGCGGCCCGGCGGGTCGCCGAGGCGGAGGACGCCGCCGAGCGCGAGCGCCTCGAGGTGCGTGTCCGCCGCGCGGTCCTGGCCTACGAGGGCGCGAGGCGGCGCGTGCACGCCTTCGAGCAGGACGAGGCGCCGGCGGCGGCGCGCGCCGTGGCGCAGCTCGAGCGCGCCCACGCGCTCGGGGAGGTGATGCTCGGGGAGGTGCTGGCGGCGCGGGACGTGGCGCTCCGGACGCATCACGAGGCGCTCGAGGCGCGGGCCGAGGGCGTCGAGGCCCGGGATCGGCTCGAGGCGATCGTCGGCGGCGACCCGTGGGCGACGCCGGAAGGGGGGGCGCGATGAGCGCGAACGAGACCCCCGTGGAGGCCGCGCGCGGCGCGGTCGCTCCGACCGGCGGGCGCTGGCTCGCGCTCGGCCTGCTGGCCGTCGCCATCGCCTGTGGCTCGAGCGCGGGCGGGCATGACGACGAGCACGGGCACGAGGACGGGCACGACGAGCACGGGCACGAAGAGCACGGGCACGAAGACGGACACCCGGAGCGCGCCCCCGGCCGGGTCGAGCTCACGCCCGCCGCCGCCGCCCGCCTGGGCCTCCGCGTGGAGGAGGCCGGCGCGGCGTCGCGCCTGGGCGGGGTCGAGGTGCCCGCCGAGGTGCAGCTCGACCCGGACCGCACGGCCCACGTGGCCTCGCTCGTGGAGGGGCAGGTGGTCGAGGTCCGCGCCTCCATCGGTGACCGGGTCGAGGCCGGCGACGTGCTGGTGGTCCTCCGCAGCGTGGCCCTCGGCGAGACGCGGGCCGGCCTCGCCGAGGCGCGCGCCGAGGTCGAGGTCGCCACGGCGACCCTCGCGCGCCAGGAGGCCCTCGCGGACGCCGGCGTGGGCGCGGCCCGCCACCTCGAGCGGGCCCGCGCCGACCTCGCCCGCGCCCGCGCCCGGCTGCAGGCGCTCCAGAGCCGCGCCCGCGTCTACGGCCGCGGCGGCGCCGGGCCGACGACCGTGCTGCGGAGCCCCCTCGCCGGCGAGGTGCTCATGCGCCACGCCACCGTCGGCGAGGTCGTCGCCCCGGAGCGCGTGCTCTTCACCGTCGCCGACCTCTCCGAGGTCTGGGTCATGGGCCGCGTCTTCGCGCGGGACCTCGCGGCCGCCGAGCTGGGCGCCGAGGCCACGCTCACGTTGGGCAGCGACCCGGACGCGCGCTGGAGCGGCGCCCTCGACTACGTCGCCCCGGCTCTCGAAGAGCGCACGCGCACGCTCCCGATCCGCGTCGTGCTCCCCAACCCCGACCGGCACCTCCGGCCGGGCCAGTTCGGCACGCTCCGCCTCCCCGGCGAGGCGCCCGCGGCGCCCTGGCCGACGGTGGAGGCCGACGCCGTCCAGGAGCTCTTCGGCGGGCCCGTCGTCTTCGTG
>MDTG01345473.1_pt1 | contig 12642 bp, 14 predicted proteins | sample 811421 | NCBI WGS metagenome assembly MDTG01 (sample SAMN05326645, study PRJNA326480) | marine metagenome | isolation source: seawater | place: Pacific Ocean: South East | collected 2011 | reverse complement strand
CTGTAATTAAAACTTTCATAAAAATATTTTATTAATAATATAAAACTAAATGAGTTTATCTATACTTATACCATGTAGAAATGAAGAAAATTCAATCGAGAAGACGGTAAAAGTCTTGCAAAGCAAAATTAACAGATTTATTAAAGATTATGAAATAATAATCATTAATGATAATAGCAATGATAATACTTATAAAATAATTACCAAAATAAAATCAAAAAACAAAAAAATTATTATTAAAAATAATAAAAATATAGGTTTAGGTTCTGCAATGAATCTTGGAATAAACTCCGCATCAAAAGATTTTATATGTATTTTTATGGCCGATCTATCAGACTCACCAAATGATTTAATTAGATATTACAAACATATGTATAAATTCAATTTAGATGCAATTTTTGGTAGCAGATTCATTAAAAAAAATTCAGTTGTTGATTATCCAATAAAAAAACTTTTTTTTAATAGAATATTTAATTTGTTTGTAAAATTTATTTTTTTATCAAATTATAATGATTTTACAAATGCCTTTAAAATTTATAAAAGAAAAACTCTTATTGAATTATTCCCTTTTGTTTCAGAAAATTTTAATATTTTTTTAGAAATACCACTGAAATTTATTATAAGAAAAAAAAAATATAAAATAATTTCTATTAAGTGGAAAAATAGAAAGAGTGGTGTTGCAAAATTTAAAATCAAAGAGTTAGGATCAAAGTATTTATTTACTCTATGCTATTGTTTTTTAGAGAAAATACTCTTACGTTGATTTGATTTTAGAAAATAACCCAAATATATTATTAAAATTGGCAAAATAAATAACTTATATCTTGGAAGTACAAAAAAAATTGGAATTATCATTAAATAAAACATTATAATAAAAAAAAGTTTATAATTTCTATCTTTGGAAGACAAATTTCTTACTAACCCAAAAAAGGAAAGAGTGGATATTATAATTTCTGGGATAAACACTAAAGGATTAAAGTAATTTTGGTAAGTAGATTCAGGATTAAAAAAAAGAAAATAGAGTAATTTTTTTACATATAAATAAATGTACTTTGAAGGTTCATTTTTAATATTATTAAATGCTTTTTTTTTAAAATAATCATCATAATAAATTTCAAAATATTTTAATTTTTTTTCTTTTTTTAATTCATTTATTATCAGTTGTTTTTCTTCCAACATATTTTTATATTTTTTATCATTAAAAGTATTTCCATTTACATCGGCATAAATATTATTACCACGCCATAAATTATAACCAAATGATTTAGTAATTATTATTTGATCAAAATGAATAAGATTTCTATAAATGTAAGGTGAAATTAAAAGTATACAAATTAAAAAGCTAAACAATATTTTTTTTATATTTTTTGTGTTTTCGTAAAATAAAAATAAAAGTGATAAAAAAAATAGAAGATAAAATTCACCTCTAATTAATATAGATAAACCTGAAAATATTGCAAAAAATATAAAATTTTTTTTTTTAGAAAAAATAAAAAAATAATAAATGAATGATATAAAAAAAAATGATTGAAGAGTAATTGAGGAAATTTGCGAAGAGGAATAAAAATTCAAAGGATAAAACAAATAAACTAAAGCCAGAAAATAAGATAATTTTTTGCTGAAAAAAAATTTTAAAGACTTTAAAAAAATAAATACAGTCAATGTTGAAATAAATACTTGACTTAAAAGAATTAATTCTATTGCTAAACTTTTTTGAATTTGTAACTTTAAAAATAAGTATGAATAAAAGTTGTATAATGGCGGCATATACACTGTTGGAATATTTTGACTATCAATAATGTAATAAGTTAAACTTGAGTTATTGATTAAATTTTGCGTAATGGTTTGCCATTCATGTGGTATTTCATTTTCTCCAAAATAGAAAATTATAAGTAACTTTAAAATAAAAGAGAAAATTAATATTTTTTTAAAATTTTTAGAATTGAACAATGTATTGATCATTATATGCATTTACTTAATTTACTATTAATTTGAACTATGTTTTTTTTTAGTCAATAAAAAACAAATAGATATATAAAACCAAAATATAAAAGCTGTATTTGTAGAAAAGAAACTACCACTGCTTTTAATTGGCCAAAGATAAAAGATGACAACAACTAGGCAACCATAAAAAATAGGTTTTGAGAATATGTTTAAATTTGAAAATCTTTCTCTAAGAATTGCTAAATAAAATAAGATAAAAGAAAAAAATAAAATGAGCCCTATAAGTCCAGTCTCAACAATTATCTCTATAATTGTATTATGAGGATGAGTTGAACATAATGTTTTCATTTTTGTACTATAATCAAATTTAGTTTCATCACAAATTACTCTATAATTTTTAAGTCCAACTCCAAAATATTTGTTTTCTTTCCAAATATTAATTGCTGATGAAAAAAGTCTTATATGATTTCCTTTTTCAAGTGCAGAAATTTGAAAAATAAAGTTTTTATATCTATTTTTTACACCATCATTAAAATTAGATAAAAAAATTAATATTAAAGAAAAAGAAAAAAAAGATAAGATTATTAATTTTAAATTAAAATAAATAACTATAGCTATAAATAAATTTAAACTATAAAATATTAAAGCCATCCGCTCACCAGATAAAAGTACTGATATAAATGTAATAACAATGAAAATCACATAATAAAAAGATTTAAAATTTTTAATTTCTTTTAAATTTGATATATATGAGAATATTAGAGGAGCTGAAAAAAAAGCAATAAAAGACCCAACAATTAATTCATCTCCAAATACACCACCTAGCCTATGTGGATTGTTTACAATATCTGATTTAAATTGAAAAATGTTTACAGTGAAAAATGATTGAAATATCACATCTATAGATACAAACAATATTGTTAAAGACAATAGATTAAAAAAGGTACTCAATTTTCTCTGATTATCCAAAAAAAAATAAAAGAATAAAACTAAACCTAAAAATCTTATTTGTGATAAAGAATTTTTTAATGAGCTCAAGATATCCAAAGAAAAAAATGATATCATAAGTAAATAAATCCAATATAAAATAAAAACTATAATCCATTTCTCTTTTAAAATTTTATTATAGGTTTTATTTTTAAATAAAAAATAAATAGTAATTAAACTCATAATAAATAAATATGTATTAAGAATGAAAGGGCCTAAAATAAACGATATAGGTATTGTACAAATTAAAAAATAATAAAATAAATTATATTCTTTGATTATTTTTAACATTTAAAAAAATATTAATAATGTTTTAAAACATTATTTTTAATCAGTAATCAGTTACTCTTCGAAGTTTTTTTATTATAGGCTTTTCTGACTCATAAATTGTTTTAAAACCTGCTCCCATTGAGGACTCTATAATTCTTATATCTCTTACTAATTTATAAAGTCCTATTGGTTCTAAGGAAGCTGATTGGTCAGAACCCCACATTGACCTATCGAGTGTTACATGTCTCTCAATTACTTTTGCGCCTAATACATTTGCGGCAATTGATGTGGATAATCCAGTCTCATGGCCTGAGTAACCAATAATCATATTTGGAAAATTTTTTTCTAAAATTTTTATTAAACTTAAATTTAACTCCTTAGGATCACAAGGATATGAGCTTGTGCAGTGCAAAAGTATATTATTTTTTTCTCCAATAATTTTAACTGCATTCTCAATTTGGTCCATAGTACTCATGCCTGTAGAAAGCAAAATTGGTAGCTTTGTTTTAAGATGTTTTTTTAATAAATTTGAGTCAGTTAGTGAAGCAGATGCTATCTTGAGAAATGGAGGTTTATATTTTAAAATAAAATCTAATGAATCCTCATCCCAGCAAGATGCTGTCCATAAAATTTTTTTTTTTTTGCAATAATTATCAATTATGTCATACTCCTTTTTTCCAAATTCCAGAGCTCTTTTTAAATCTCCATTAGTTGGACCAAAAGGATTTTCTCTTGTTTTTTCTAATTCTTGTTTGGTATACACTTTGTCTATTGTTCTTTTTTGAAATTTTACTGCTTGAACCCCGGCTTCAACACACTTATCAATTAATTTAATAGCTGTATCAATTGACCCATTATGATTTATACCTATTTCAGCAATCACAAATGTCGGATTTGATTTGCTAATTAAAAGATCTCCAATTTTAACTTTGTTTTCTATCATATAATTGATCTCCCACCATCAAGTACTAAATTATGTCCATTTAAATAAGAGGATTGATTTGAACATAAAAATTTTATTGAACCTTTAATTTCATCTCTATTTAACATTCTTCTCATCGGTATCAACTCAATAATTTTTTTAACAAATTTTTTATTTTGATTATTAAACACTCCTCCTGGAGATAAGGCATTTACTCTCACACCCTTGCTGCCCCAATATGAAGCTAGGTATTTTGTTAGTCCGATTACTCCAGTTTTAATAACAGAATATGTGACTGGTTTTTTTTGTTTTTTTTCATATAAATTTTGGTTTGGCGCAATTACTGATAAATCTGAAGATATGTTTAAAATTATCCCACCTTTTTTTTTAACCATGTGGCTACCAAAAATTTTACAACATAAGTAATATCCATATAAACCAACCTCGATTTCTTTTTTCCATTGTTTATTATTAAAATTTTCAAATTCATTTTTTTTTGTTAACTTATTATTATTATCAATTTTGTGATCTATAGCCGCGTTATTTATTAAAACATCTAATTTGCCAAATTTATTCTTAATTATGTTGTGTATTTTTTCTATTTGCTTTTGAGAAGTAACATTTAATTTAAAATGAAAAATATTTGATTTGGCAAATTTTTTTTTTAATAATTTTACTCTTTTCTTTAAAATTTTTGTATTTATGTCGGTTATTATAAGTGTGTAATTTAATTCAAGCAAAGCTTCCGAATGAATTTCTCCTAGCAATCCCGCTGCACCTGTTATCAATGCAACTTTTTGATTATTTTTTTTATTTATATTTAACATTTAAATTTTTAAAACATTTAACAAAGTTTTTAATATTTCTGATAGAATTAAAATATAATTCACCTTGAAAACTTTTTTTATATAGACTCCAAAAAAAATTATTAGATTCTTTATTATTTAATACTTTATAAAATTCAAGTTTAATTTTCTTATCATCTAAATAATTAACTTTATTAAGATTTTTGTAATAACTTTCTCCAAAAACATTTAATGGTTTATTAAATAATATAGTCTCAAAACCTGTTTTTGAGTTAATTGTAATAACAGAATCTGCTCTTTTAATTATATCAAATGTATTAACCTTTGGGTGTAATATTTTAATATTTTTTTTTTTTAATATCTTTATTAATTTTAATATATTAGTTGCTCCAATTTTTGCAGGGTGTTCTTTTATAAATAAAATTTTATCATTGTTAATTTTTTTTGATATTTTGCTGATAAGCTTAATTTGATCTAAATATTTAGGAGCCCTAATTGAGAGTGCAACATCATTTGGTACATGCAAAGGAAAATAATAAAATTTCTCATTTTCTAAATTTTTTTTATAAAAAAAACTTAGAATGAAATAATTTAATAAATTTTTTAGGTGTGAAAATGCATACCTGTTTACCTCATCAAATTCAAAACTTTTTCTAAGAAAATAAACCTTAAAAAATTTTTCAAGAAATCTTTTTTGATTTTTTCGGTTAAAAATTTTTTTAAAGGGAGATTGAAATTGTTCAAAATCTTTTTTTGGTATTAGAATTCTTTTTTTGTTTCTTATTTTTTTTAATTCTTTAAGAAATTTATTATAATTAACATTTTTGTTTATCTCTGGTTCACACAGAAAAGTATTTGCGTTTATATGAAATCTTCCTGAAAAAAAAGAAGGTTCTATAAAATAATTATTAATTTTATTTTTCTTAGCAAAATAAAATAGTGAGAGAGTAGATGAAAAACCCCCAAGCTCTTGAATTAAAACACTTTTTTTTTTATTTATATTAGATATTTTACTATCTATTTCAGATAAATAATTACAAAATTTTAATTTTATTTTTTTATAATTTCTATCTCCAAAATATATTTTTTCATGCAATAACAATTTTTTTAAATTTTTAATTTTATATTTATTTAAAATTTTTATTACTTTACTATTTTTAAGCTTATTCTTTGATTTAATTGATATATATTTAATATTTCTTTTTTTAGATAAAAATTTTTCACTTTCAAAATCAAAACAAACTATTAATGTATTATTATTTTGTTTGTTAAGTTTCAAAGCTACATGATACCAAAACTTAGTTTGATAAATCGATTGAGAGGAAATAATAAAATTTTTTGAAATTGTCATGATTGATGTATCAATAATACTACCTGTTTATAACTCAAGCAAAAGTATTGAAAAAACAATTTTAAGTGTACTTATGCAATCAATTCGTAGCTGGGAGCTAATTATAATTAATGACGCCTCAAATGACAACTCTTTAGAAAAAATAAAAAAATTCAAAAAAAATTATAAAAATATAATTTTAATTAATAACAAAAAAAACCTTGGACCTGGTATGTCAAGAACTATAGGATTAAGATTATCCAGAGGCAAATATATCGCATTTATTGACAGTGATGATGAATGGAAAAAAAATAAATTAAGAAACCAAATTAGTTTTATGAAAAATAATCAAATTTTATTTTGTCACACAAAAGTACTATACAAAGATAAAAAAAAAATAAAAAAAAGGTTTTTTCATTTAGATAAAAAAATTGATTTTAAAGGTTTGCTTTTCAACAATCAAATTACCACATCATCTGTATGTATAAAAAAAAGCATAATTAAAAAAAATGATTTAAAATTTAATAATTTTGGATATGATGATTATTCTTTTTGGTTAAAATTATTGAGAAAAGTTGATTATTGTTACTTATTTGAAGATTATGTTACAATTTACAACACTACCTATAACAAATTATCAAGAAATAAACTTCGATCATTAAAATGGATATGGCATATTTATTTTAAACAGAATAAGTTAGGTTTTTATAAATCTATCTTTTATTGTATCGTAAATATATATTTCACACTTTTAAAAAAAAGCTTATATGTCAAAAAGTAGATTTTATGCGATTATTCCTGCAAGAAAAAAATCAAAAAGAATCAAAAATAAAAATTTAATACTTCTTAAAAAAAAGAAACTTATTGAATACACCTTAGAAAATGTTTTAAGATCAAAATTAATAAACAAAATATATGTAAACTCTGATGATAAAAAAATTAAAATTATTTGTGAAAATAAAAATAAAATTAATTATGTAAGCAGATCTTATAACAATTCATTAGATAGTAGTACAACAGAGTCTGTTATTCTAGAAACCATCAAAAAAAAGAGTAAAGAATTAATCTTTGATGAAAATTCACATATAATTTTATTACAATGTACTTCTCCTCTAAGAGAGAAAAATGAAATTGATCAAAGCATAAAACATTATTTAATGAATGGTTTTGATAGTATGTTTTCTGGATATTTTGATAAATCATTGTTTTGGGGTGTGGATAAAAATAAAATTAAACCTTTAAACTACAACTTATTTAAAAGGAAAAGGGAGCAAAAGATGAAAGCACAAATAATAGAAAATGGATCAATTTATATATTTAATTTAATTAAATTTTTAAAATTTAAAAATAGGTTATTTGGTAAAATTGGTTTTTTTAAAATGGATAAAATTAATTCTTTTCAAATTGATGAACCATTAGATCTAAACATTATTGAAAGGTTAATAAAATGAAAAAAAAAATCATTATAACAGGAGGATCCTCTGGAATAGGAAAGTTTATTACAAAAAAAATTTTAAGTGAAAATTTTTATGTAATAAATTTAACAAGAAAAAAGTTGAATATAAAATCAAAATTTTATGAAAATATAATAGTCAAGGATCTAACTTCAACTACTGAAGTTGATAAAGTTTTTAAATTAATTAAAAAAAGACATAAAAAAATTTATGCACTAATAAATAATGCGGGTGCCACATTTCCTGGTTATAATTTAGAAAATTTTAAAAAAAATATAGAAATAAATCTAATTACCGTATTTTATTTATCGAAGAAAGTTACTGAAATTATTGAAAAATACGGCAAAATTATAAATATATCTAGTATAGCCAGCAAAGTAGCTCTTCCTAACAATCCCGGCTACAATGCTTCTAAGTCTGCTGTAAATTCAATAACAAGATCTTTCGCATTTGATTTTTATAAAAAGAAAATAAATGTTAATTCTTTAATACTCGGATACTTCCAAACAAAAATGACTAAAAAATCTTTTTTAAATAAAAGAAAAAAAAAAATAATTAATAAAAATAATATTCTAGGAAGATGGGGTAGATTAAATGAAATTTGGGGACCAATTAAATTTTTATTGAATAAAGATTCTAATTATATCACGGGTCAGACACTGAATATAGACGGGGGTTGGACAATAAAAGGATTAAAATGAAAATAGGAATTATGCAAGGGAGATTAAGTCCAATTAAGAATGGTAAAATTCAATCATTCCCATGGGAGAATTGGAAAAAAGAAATCAAAGATTTGAAAAAAATGAATATAAAAATTTTAGAGTGGACGCTTGACTATCCAAATTTAAAAAGAAATCCATTATTTTTTAAGAAAAAAGAAATAAAAAAATTGGATCAAGTAAATGTGAACTCAGTCACATGTGATTTTTTTATGCAAAAGCCATTTTTTAAATCAAAAAATAAAGAAAAAATTATAGAGGATTTTAATTTCGTATTTAATCATATTTTAAAATCTAGTATAAAAATTATCGTTATTCCTTTAGTAGATAATTCATCAATTAAATCGAGAAATGATGAATTTGAAATAATCAAATTTTTTTTGAAATTAAAAAAGGATCTAAAAAAATATAAAAAAAAAATTGCTTTTGAAATTGATTATAAACCAAAAGATTTATCTAAATTTATTTCTAAATTTCCAAAACAATACTATGGAATTAATTATGATATAGGAAATAGTGCCTCATTAGGTTATAATGTTAAAAAAGAATTCAAATATTATAAAAATAGAATAATTAATATTCATTTAAAAGATAGGGAATATATGGGAACAAATGTAAGATTTGGAAATGGAAACGCTGATTTTAAAAGTTTTTTTTTTGAAATAAATAAATTAAATTATAAAGGTAACTTAATATTTCAATCATCGAGATCCAAGAATGGAAGACATAAATATGAACTTTTAAAAAATATTAACTTTATAAAAAAATTCCTTTATTTAAATGAATAATATAATCATAACTGGAGGTTCAAAAGGTATTGGACTAGAAATAACAAAAAAATTCTTAAATGAAAAAAAATATAAGATTTTTTATATATCTAGAGGAAGTATTAAAAAAAAATTAAAAGGAAAAAATATTAAACACATAAAATGCAATGTAGAAAATATTGATGAAGTAAAAAAAATTAGCAATTTATTCAAAACAAAAAGCATAAAAATATTAATTTGTAATGTAGGAGGTGGAAAATACTCAAAAAACGGATATGAAAATATAGATGATTTCAATTTAGCTATAAGTAAAAATTTTTTCTCCACTATAAATGTAATCTACTGTCTAAAAAAAAAATTAATGAAAAATGCAAAAATAGTTTGTATTTCCTCAATAGCCTCAAAAAATGTATGTGATGCTCCAATTGCATATAGTGCTTCCAAAAGTGCAATAAATTCATTTATAGAGAGCTTCGCAAAAAATTATAAATTAAACAGATTATGTATCACAGGAATACTCCCTGGTCATGTAATGCATGAAAATAGTATATGGAAAAGAAAAATAAAAACTGAGAAATTAAAAATTAAACAAATGTTAAAAGAAAATATTCCACAAGGAAAATTTATAACATCTAAAGAAATCTCAGATTTAGTTTTTTTAGTTTGCAGTCTTTCAGGAAATTCTCTTAATGGATCCTTGCTTGAGGCTCAGGGCGGAATAACAACAAAATAAAAACTAAAACTTAATCAATCTTAATGATTTTTTATTTATAAATTTCTGTCTTATATACTGACAAATTATATGCATAAATATGTGATGACTGTCCTCAGATAATCCATAATTTCTAAAGTTAAAATGTAAATTCATATCAGTTTTTTTTTTTGCATATCCTCCATAAAAACCTGTGAAAGATATCGTTTCAATATTTTTTTTTTTTGAGCACTCTATTGCCTTAATAATATTTTTTGAATTGCCTGAAGATGATATCAAAATTAGTAAATCTCCTTTTCTTCCAAGAGCATCTAATTGATAAGAAAAGATATTATTGTAAGATATATCATTTGAAATAGCTGTAATTAATTCTGTGGAAGTTGAAAGACTGATAACTTTTGGATTTAATTTATTATTAGTCTTCATATATTTCAAGAAGTCACAAACAAAATGATTTGCTATCGCTGCTGATCCACCGTTTCCACAAACAAAAATATTTTTATTTTTTTTTATTTTTTCAATTATCTTACTAACAATTTTTTCTAATTCATTTTCCTTAATTGATTGAGAAATTTTATTTATATTATTCAAGTAATCGCTAGCAAAAATGTTTATACTTTTATATTTAGATTTTATGAATGACATTAGAAATATTAGTTTATTATAATTATTTTGTATAAATCACTATACTAAAATATATGTATATACAATATTATTTAATTAAATAATTTTTTAAATTATGTCGATGTTTATTTTATTTTTTATTTTAATTTTTTTTACGTGCTATTTTTCTTTAAGAATTTTTATATATCTATCATATAAATTGAAATTTAATATTGATAACAAAAATCCAAATTATAGTTTAAATCCAACGCCTACTAGTTCAGGAATAGTTTTATTTTTTTTATTTATATTTTTTTTATATTTAGCAATCTATTTAAAAGTCCCAAATTATTTTGAATTGTTTGATCAAAAAATACCAAATAATTTTTGGGTTTTATTAGTTAGTTTAACAATTCTTGTTTTGTTGAGTTTTATTGATGACTTAAAAAGCATAGATCCAATAATCAGAATTTTTTTTCAAGGTTTTTTGATTTTCTTTTCGACAACTACATTAAATACTACTGAAATAGATTTGCCCTATAAATTAATTTTATTTCTAGTTATAATAACTTGGATATATATCACTAACATAATCAACTTTTTGGATGGTTCAGATGGTTTTTTAGGAATTATTATGTTTTTTTTTTGGATGAATATTTTTTTAATTAATTATTTTTTCGATATTTCAACATTCTCATCTATACTATCTTTAATAATTATACCAATTATTCTATCTTTTTTAATTTTGAATTACTCTCCTGCGAAAATTTTTATGGGAGATAGCGGAAGTATATTTTTTGGTATCCTTACTGGTTTTGCATTTTTAGAAATAATTATACAAGGTTATTATTTACTTGGTTTGGCATTAATTTCATATCCATTAGTTGATTGTAGTATAACAATTATTAAAAAATTAAAAAAAGGATATATGCCCTGGGTTGGTTTATATGATTATTTTTATTTGATCCCACCGTTAAGATCAAAAAAGAATCATAAAAAAGTTTTTTTTGTAATTTTAATTCTTAATATAATTAACTCCTCAATTATTTTTTTCTCTCTTTCATTTAATATTAAAGCTACATTATTAATTACTTATATATTTTCATTAATTGTGATTTTAATTTTCAAAAATGTGAAAATAGAAAATTATATTTGAAAACTAGGATTTTATTTTTTAAATTTTTTTTTTATTATTATAGAATTAAAATAATCAACCTTTGCAAAATTGAAAAATTTAGTTAGATCAACAAATTTAGGCTTTTTTTTGTATAACTTTTGTACAAATGTTGTAAATTTATAATCATTAGGATCAGAAAAAAAAATTGGGTTTCTATAAAATTTTCTTTTAATTAAGATTTGATAAGTCATTAAGTTAAAATTTTTAATACTTAAAAAGCTTTTTTTTCCAAAATTTTTTGAAAAAGGTATGGGAATTTTGTAGTTAATAAAAAATTCTAATATCTTGTATTTTAAGCTAGATCCAATTTTGTATACAGATGGTAACCTAATAATTTGAACATTAAAATTATTTTTTTTTGATTTTCTTAAGAAAAATTTTTCTGTATTTAATTTTGATATACCATAATATGTATCTGGGTTTGGAATAGTAAAATCTGTAATTGTTTTCTTCTTATTACCATATATTGAAATGGAGCTAATTATTATTATATTTTTTATAAAATTTTTAGATAAAAATTTAAAAGTTTTTTTATCAATTTGATTATTTTTTTTTATTAATAGTTTATTTAAACTCCACAAACTACTATGATAACTACTTAGATGTATTATAATTTTTTTTTCACTTTTTAATATTGGATTTTTTTCTTTATGCCGATAATCGACGATCGTATAGTTATATTTTATTTTTTTTTTTTATTAAATAAGCTTTTTTTACATTTGAAGTAACTACTATTAAATTTATTTTTTTTTTTAGTAGAAATGGAAGTAATTTTTGACCTATTTTACCATTTGCTCCTGTCAAATATACTATCAAATTATTTTTACTATATATTTTTTTTTTTTAATTTGAATAAAAAAAACTAAAATTTTTTTCTACATAAAAAAAGGGTTGTAACCAAAAGATTATATAATTTGAAAATAACACAATACTGAACAATAGAAATAAAAT
>MDTG01320288.1_pt1 | contig 12642 bp, 20 predicted proteins | sample 811421 | NCBI WGS metagenome assembly MDTG01 (sample SAMN05326645, study PRJNA326480) | marine metagenome | isolation source: seawater | place: Pacific Ocean: South East | collected 2011 | reverse complement strand
TAAAAATGATGATAGGATTGGGTGCGTCAGTAGGCGTTGTGCTTTCCATACATTATGTAATAGTTCCTAACGGACTATAAAATTCAAAGTTGTTGTTGACTTATATGAAAACTTCTGTTACACTACAAGTATTATGTTTTTAAATGTAGAAAATCTAACAATTGAGCAACTAGTCGAAAAGCAAATAGAGTTGCGACAAAAATTAGCTCAAGCTCATCAAATGAATCTTACTGGACCTGCTTCACAACTGCAAAACATGTTGGATCAAATTGGCATTGAGATAACTGCCAAGAGCCAAATGCAAGCGATGGAAAAACAACGTGAACGTAAAATTGAAGAAGGAAAAGATCCAGATGACGATAACGTGTTAAATATAGGATGAAGATGACTGAACTCAATGAAGTTGTTCTCAATGAGAACGACCTTGTAGAAGGAATGCTACAAGGCAAAAAGGCTAGTTATGTTATCACTCGTGATACAGAAAAACTAGACACATACAATCACTTTTGTACACTTTTCAAATTTGAAGATCAAATTGACTACGAAACTCCTGCTGACAGCAATGATAAGTATAGTTATGAAAGTGTTGAAAACTGGTGGATGCCAGAAGAATACAAACAACTGAACATCGTTGATTATATACTAGGACTAAGTCCTAAAGAAAATCAGCAGAGGTGTTTGGATGAACTTGACGAATTTGAAAAACGTGGATTTATGCCAGTACTAAAGTTTCTTGTTTATATGACAGACCAACTACGCACAAATAATATCATGTGGGGTGTTGGCAGAGGGTCAAGTGTTTCAAGTTACGTTTTGTATTTGATTGGTGTACACAAAATTGACAGCGTCAAATATAATTTGGACTATAAGGAGTTTCTAAGATGAGTAGAAATGTACGTACTGCTCGAGGCAAAACCATTGACATGGGTGCAATGATGGCACAAAACGAAACTGCTAGGGCTGTAGGAAATGTGCCAATGAATGCTAGGGGTGATAGAATCAACAGCGATGGTAGTGTGGCAATAAGTGCAGAAGAGATTGCAGTTGCACATCATAATGCTACAACTCCTCCTCAGCAACAGCCATTGAGCGACACTAAACCAATCGAAACCAAAGCACCCGAACCCAAACCTGCTCCTCAACCGCCACAACCTGAACCCACTGTTCCAGACTTGGAACAAGAATTTGCAGTTGAAGCAGAAGCAATCAGTAAAATTACACGAACCAGAGACGATGGTACCAAGTATGTAGAGATTGAATACGACGATGGTAGTATCGAAACTGTTGAACTAAAAGAGGAATAGTATGAAAAACGTAAAAGCAATTAGACACAGTGTACTAGGCTTTTTTGTAAATCCACCAGGAGAAGGAAAAACCAAAGGCGGGCTTATTACACTAGATGATGATGGTGAAAGTGTAGGAGTCAAAAGTAGATTCTTTGAAGTACACGATGTTGGCAGTGATAATGCCGTTACACAAGATGTGAAACCCGGAGATATTGTGTTGGTAGCACATGGTCGCTGGAGTAGAGGATTTGATGTAGATCATCCTGAAGGTAAAAAACTATACAGCCTCGATCCAACAGATATCATGGGTATCTGGGAGGGCGATAGAAGTGTATTGGAGTATTCGTACAGATGACCAATATAATAGATTTCCCAACAAACGTAGGATACAAAGTATTGTTCAACTTGCCTGCGGGTAAAGTTTTGACAATGCGTAAAGGTCCAGAAGATGATTTTGATATTGAAATAAAAGAGAATCATGGCACTGCTTGGATCAAAGCATCAGGCAAAGACAATGCCAAAAATAGACTACTAAAAGTATTTCCAGGTAGTGAAATAATCGAAGTAATAACAGTATGAGTTTCAAGGCTGTCAAAGAAATTATTTGGCACCTTACATGTACTAAATGCAAGAACTGGTTTACCTATGCAACCATGGAACGCATGCAAATTGAACGCTATACCTTTCACTGTCCACACTGTGGTCACAAAGGAAGTGTAACCAGAGAAGAACTATAAGTGTACTTTATAAGTGCTCCATTTGGCAACTACATAAAACGTAGTGATGCCGTAAACGTAACTGGTACGTGGACATTGCACCCACGCCCAGGAAGATTCAAACAAATAATCCGTACACTGAGACTTACAAAAGATGGCTGGCGCAACAAACTTGGATTGCGCAATCCTGGTTTGCATGTGGGCATGATGAAAACAAACTATGATGATGTTATGAGCATAGCCGCCATACAACCTGAAGATTGGTTGAGTATATATGGTCATATCAGTAGACAGCGAAACGTTGAACTAAACATAAGTTGTCCTAACTTGGGTACACATGAGGATACCACAGAGTTTGAAGGTTTCAACTTGTTTACCAATCAGCAAAGTGATTGGTGCATAGTAAAAATACCACCACAAGCAACAAACAAGTTAGTTGACAAAATTGTAGACACAGGCTATACTCAGATACATGCAAGCAATACATTGCCAACTGACAAAGGCGGTCTTAGTGGACGTTGTTTACAACCTTATACTTTGAATCAAATAGAGTATATAAAAAGCAAACACCCACATGTACAGGTCATAGCAGGAGGCGGTGTTTACGCTAAACCAGACGCTGAAAGATATATAAATGCGGGCGCAGATCACATAAGTTTAGGAACCGTGTGTTTTACACCATGGAAGCTAAAGAGGATAATAAATGATTAGAGTAGGGATAAATGGGTTTGGTAGAATAGGCAGATGCCTCACTAGACACATACTTGAGGACAGACCAGACATGACGCTGACAAATATCAATGCCAGCGGGACACCAGAAGCAAACATACATTTGCTCAAGTACGACACAGTACACGGAAGATACATACCCAAACAAGGTAGTTTGGATACCATTACTTGGACACATGAACGTGATGCACAACAAATAACATGGAATGATGTTGATGTGGTGTTTGAATGTACAGGTGCTTACAACGATGGCGACACTGCATATGCACACATTGAACATGGTGCAAAGAAAGTTCTAATCAGCGCACCAGCAAAAAACGTTGACAGAACTGTGGTGTATGGCGTAAACCACACAGACCTTACACCAGAAGATCGTATGGTAAGCAATGCCAGTTGTACTACAAATTGTTTGGCACCACTTGTAAAAGTATTAGATAGAGCTTTTGGAATAGTGCGTGGACAAATGACAACTGTACACAGTTACACTGGTGACCAAGGCACTATTGACAAACGGCACAGAGATTTGTATAGAGCAAGAGCCGCAGGTTCAAACATGATACCAACCAGTACAGGTGCCGCCACTGCACTACAACATGTGTATCCTGCAATGACAGGTAAAATCAAAGGCAGTGCAATACGTGTGCCTACACTGAATGTGAGTTGTGTGGATCTCACAGTACAGTTCAAAGAAAACGTCAACGAAGAAATAGTAAACAACGCAATGCGCAATGCTAGTCGCAATGGCATGGCAGGTATCATTGGATACGAAGAACAGCCATTGGTTAGCAGTGACTACAACACCACCACAGAAAGTTGTATTTTTGCGCCAGATCAAACAAGACAGGTTGACAATAACCTGGTTCGTGTGTTATCATGGTACGATAACGAATGGGCTTTTAGCTGTCGCATGGCAGACGTAGCCGCACACATGATGAGGATTTGATGGATAGACAAAAATTAGACAAAAGTTTACACTGGACAACGTTTTACAGTGAGAAACTACTATTGGCAATAATTGGCGCACTAACAATGTTTGCCGCGGGTATGGATGTTTACGAAATGGTAGTCAACATGAAAGTAGAACTAGGCGACTTGTTCTTGTTGTTTATCTATGCCGAGATTGTAGGTATGGTTGGTGCGTTTTACATCAGCAACAGAATACCTGTAACACTGCCAATTATTATTGCAATGACTGCACTGTGTAGATTGATTGTACTGCACAGCAAAGAAGCAGATCCTTGGATGCTTATTGCAGAAGCAGGTGCAATTGCAGTACTAGCAGGAGCGGCTTATATTATGAGCTACAAAGAAAAACTAAGCCTAGAGAAAAAAGCAATGAGAGAAAAAAATGAAACTGTGGAATAGAAAACCAGATACAAGACCCCAATGGGAAATAATGGCAGATGATGGCATGAACAAGTTTCTTAAATTTTGTTTGTTTTGTATATTTGCATTTTTATCATATCATGTTATAATAGCACTAATAGATAGGTTCGCAGGATGAAAGATATTTGGGTAGAAAAATACAGACCAAAGACTGTTGATGAATATGTGTTCAAAGATGAAGCACAAAAACATCAAGTAAAAACTTGGATTACTGATGGTGGTATTCCGCACTTGTTGTTTAGTGGTAGTGCTGGCACAGGTAAAACAACACTTGCAAAAGTATTGATCAATGATTTGGGTGTGCAAGATGCTGATGTACTGCTAATCAATGCAAGTCGTGACAATGGTGTTGATCTTATTAGACGCAAGATTACAAACTTTAGTGAAACTATGCCTTGGGGCGATTACAAAGTTATCTTGCTAGATGAGGCTGATTATATCAGTGCAGAAGGTCAAGCGGCACTGCGTGGTGTTATGGAACAGTATCATCAAAGTGTGCGCTTTATTCTTACTTGTAACTATCCCAACAAGATTATTCCTGCACTGCACAGTAGATGTCAAGGCTTTCATATTACAAGTTTGGACACAAATGAATTTACTGCACGAGTTGCAGAGATACTGATTGAAAATAATACTAAGTTTGAATTGGACACACTGGACAGTTTTGTTCGTGCAACATATCCAGACTTGCGTAAAACTATCAACAATGTACAAATGGCAGTTGTTGACAATGAACTAAAACAGCCAGAGCAAAGTGATCAAGACACAGGCTGGCGTATCAAAATGGTTGATCTATTCAAAGCCAAGCAGGTACGTGAAGCTCGCAAACTTATTATTGCAAACTGTAGAACTGACGAGTATGAAGAAATGTATCGTTGGTTGTATCGCAACGTAGAGTTTTTTGGTGACAATGAGGACAAGCAAGATGAAGCAATTATTGTTATTAGAAATGCTATGGTCAAACACACACAGGTTGCAGACCCAGAAATCAATCTTAGCGCAACACTTATAGAGCTAAACAACCTATAAAATACCCTGTTTTCACTAAATACTAGTGCAGACAGAGGAGTACTTTTTTATGGGCGAAGCGTTCAAATTGATCGCGGACGTTGGCTTTCCAATAGCCGCGGCTGGAGCTTCTGGCTACTTAGTTTTTCTTACCATAAAATTTATCCTCGACGGCGTAACTGGAAGTGTACAAACACTTGCAGGGATCATAAAAAGTTTGGACAATCGTGTGCAAACAATGAACAATGACCTTGTAAAGATAGATGCACTGATGAGTTATGCTTTGGGTGTAAAACCCAATGTAGATAGAATTGCCGCAAATGAAGGCAAGGATGACGCACGTAAAGACTGAGGAGAGAAATTATGATGTGGGTAGATTATGCAATAGACCAAGCCGGACCAAATTTTACTGTCAAAGGTGATTGGCCCGGTGAAGTAATGGGGTGGCCCAGAGAAAAAGATGGCGACTTCAAAAAAGAAAACACACTATATCAACCAGGCGATCGTTTTATTGTAAACGAAAACGGCTGGCTAATTAGAATGAATCCTGAAGATATAGAAGCACGTAAGGCTCAGGAAAAAGAATGAGTGTATTCGCCGACTGGGTAAATCAATACGGATTTCCTATTGTAGCCGCAGTGGGCCTAGGTTATTTCATTTATTACATATGGGTTTGGGCAACAACAAAAGTCAAACCCGTAATCAACGGAGCCATGGTTGACCTAATAGACTTGGTTGATCGTATACGCATGCTTGATAATGACATGATTAGATTACAACAAAAATTACAGATGGTATTAGAATTCAAAGAAGAATATGAGAAGATGACAGGAAACAAACTGGACATAGATATTGAAGATATTGAAAAACAACACAAAAAGCGTGCCAAAGATAGCTGAACTCTATCCGGACGGCTATCACGTATCGTGGCACGAAAAAGCACATTGTGACTGGGATAAACAGAAGTTAGCTGATGCTTTGCCACTAGATATTTTTTATAAACTATATCCGCTTACTGCTACTTGGTTGTTGCGACAAAAACACCATTCCAATCTGGAGGAAGAGGCTGAGTCTTCATAAATTCACAACGCTCAATCCACATGTCGTAATAACCTTCCATTTTGTGATCAAAATGGTCATGTAGCATACGACACTTAGCAATAGCATCATCAAATCTCTGAGCTTTATAGTCTTCATGCATTTGGTGATGCTTGCGTTGCGCTGACGTCCAAACTGGTTGCACATCATCTAGTACAGTCCAAATACCAATACCAACAGTTTTACCTTTTACAGCAAGGTCATCTACTTTGAGATAGAAGAAGTCGTCTTTGGTTTGTCTGTGTGTAGCTTCTCCAACAAGTAGTACACATCCGTACTCCTTACACTTGCTTTCAATACGAGCGGCTGTACTGACTGCATCGCCGAGGACATCGTAACTGTGACGCTGGGTTGAACCCATTTCGCCAAGATAACCAAGACCAGTATTGATACCAGCACCCATACCAACAGGTGGCCTACCCTCACTAGTAATTTTATCATTGAACTTCTCCACTGCTTTCAGCATGTCTAGTCCACATTGCACCGCTGTCTTTGGGTGTTGTGGATCATCTATAGGAGCATTGTGTATATGCATACTTGCATCTCCTATGTACTTGATTATCATACCATCCATATCCAACACAGGCTGTGTAATGGCATCCATGTAGCCATTCATAATCTTTGTTAGTCCTGCTACATCATCACCAAAACTTTCTCCCAGTGGAGTAAAGCCACGTAGGTCACTGAAGCATATGCTAACTTCTTTTTTCATACCTTGTTTGATAAGTGCTGGATTTTCTTGTAGCATACGCACAACAGTTGGACTTGCGTATCCAGCAAACTGTTTTTTGATCTTTTGCTTTTCAAAGAACTCCAATACAAAACGTGCAAACACTGCATGCAATCCAACTAATACAACTGCAACCAGTGGCATAGTACCGTCTATTAGATACAAATAGTTGATCCATGCATAGTGTACACCATACACAATACCCCCGCCAAATAAAATTAGGCTTATTCCTGCCAACCAATAGGGAGCGAAGCGTCCAAGTATAACTATCAAAAATCCAACACTAAATGTAGTGGCTAATTCTAATAAAAACGCCCAATACGGACGAGATATTGTGTCCCCATCCATGATATTCTGTAACGATACCGCCGCTGGCATATAGTTATATTGTCCTCCTTTGGGACTTGCTATAACTCCATTGATTCCGTCTGCACTGATACCCAGTATAACTGTTTTGCCTTCTAGTTGCGAAAACTTTTCTGGTTCACTTGCACTTACAGTATCAAATGTTTTGTTCCAACGCAACCAAATTCGTGCGTTGCTGTCTGTTTGTATTGTAGCATAACCAGGCACACGCATTTTGTCAACGCCACCCGCATTGCTTTTTACTTGATAACTTGGATCACCAACAGCAACACGTATAACTTCAATTGCCAGTGCTGGATATATTTCATCTCCCACACGCATCAGCATGGGCAAGCGTCTTACTACGCCATCTATTTCAGGAACTGTGTTGAGTACACCAACACCATCTGCATTAGCACCAAATTCAGCTATAGGTCCTAGCATGCCTTCCCATTCAAACAAGAATGGAAGTGGATCACCTATTTTTGCAACGCCTCTGGGCACACCATTTTTGTTTACACTAAAACTACCATTTTGTGCTATAACAACTCCGTTGCCAACCAGTGCTTCCAACAGTTCTTGATCACCATCTAATCTGTCATACTCACTGAACAGTATGGGCAACACAATTATACCTGCACCTGCCTCACGCAGTTGCCAAATAATAGCTGAAAGTACACTGCGTTTCCAGGGCCATTGTCCGTATGCTTCTAGTGCCGCTTCGTCAATTTCTACAATTGCTATTTCGTTGCTGTGTACATATGTGTCACTTTGTTGTAGTAAATCAAAACTTTTGAGTCGTGCAGTTTCAACAACAAAGTTATTGTTGTAGTGAAACAGTGTCACTAGTACGACTGTGACAAATGCTAATGTCCAGTGTGATAAAATTCGCATGCTACTACTTATGTAAATATGCACATGCCAGTAATATACAATCACAAACAAAAACTTGGATATCTGCATATTCCAAAGATGGGTGGTACTGCACACGAAAGATGGCTAAGACAGATCATGCCCAATGAATGGACAGTGTATGACAGCGAACTAAAACAAACAAGTTGGCATGCAGTTGAAATGGCTGAGTTAGAAGATTGCACATGGTATGCAACACTGCGTAATCCTTGGAGTGCAACACTCAGCGGTTATTATCATGCACTTAGAAGCACACACAAACAATTGGACTTTGAACAGCATTTAGAAAACATTGCCAGCAGACACAGTGATATCTCAGACTACAAATGGCACAGTATAATAGGACCAATTGATCACGGCATACAAAATGCAACACATGTATTTAGACTAGAAGATCAAGCTGATGAGTTTCATGAACACATCTACGAAACTTACAACACTTGGATTGTGAGACATTTTGAAATAACAAATGATTTTGGAACAGACTACACACTAACACAGCAACAGTTTGATTGGATATCTGATATATGTAGTGATTGGCACAAAACTTACTATCCAGATTGGGATAGAGAAAAGTGGATTAGTTTTGTATCACATTGATTGTACAACCTGCGGCGTTGGTACATGCGCCTGTCATGTTATAGTTCTGTGCTCCTGTAGCAGTTTGTTCTAAATTTAAATTATAAGCACCACCGCTGTTGGTCAAATCTATATTTGCTGTGTGTGAACCATAACGTTGAAATACTTCAACTGTGTGACCATCATCCATTACAATGTCAGCAAACTGTGTATCAGTATTGCCACGTTGTGTAAGGTCAACATCATTACCATCACCGTTTATTTCTATAAAGCCTTCATGTTCACCACCACCACGTTGTGTGTGTTTTACTGTATTGCTGTCACCGTTTATATAGTTTGCAATGTGTAGTCCACCTTGACCATTATCATCTGTTTGATAGCTTTCAAGTGTATTGCTATTGCCTGTTACAATCCAATACAAATCATTGTTGCCTGTTTCGTCTGTGTCTACATTACCTGCTTCGTGTTTACCCTGCCATGCTTTGATGTTGTTGCTGTTACCAGACACTACCACTCTCATAGTATTACCGTCTTGGCTTTGTATTTGTGAATCAATGACATTGCTGTCACCATCTGCTACTTCTATGTATGCATTGTTGCTGTCGCCACGTATCTCAAGGCTCATGTCGTTGAATTCGTCTCCGCCGTTGCCTATTTCAGTGTGTGTTATGTTGCTGTCACCTTCAATGTCCAGTGTAATATCATTGTTGTTGCCATGGTTGTCTACTCCACTTACATTGAGATCACCTTTTTGTGTGACTGTTATAACCTGGTTACCACCGTGTGTCCAAAAGCCTACACGATTTTGGTCGCCTTCTTGTGTGACTACAAATGTTTTGTTATTTCCACCTACACTAGCATAACCACTGACAGTGTTTAGGCTGACAATTTTATTGTCCTCCCCGTCTTGTGTAATAGTTCCATCAAACAAGTTACCAACTTGAGTCATGTATATGTCATTGGCCCAGCTACTAGTAGCCACGCTGTTGAATATCAATACTATTACTGCCACTTGCGCCCAGCCTGTAGTCATAGTAGAAAAAGTCTCCTTGATTCATGTTTATTATATAACTGTATCCAAACCCCAATCTAAGCTGAAAGTAATCTTGTGTTGGTTTGTTTTCTCTGCTTAGAAAGTGTCTGTCTGTTTGTTCTTCGTAGAATATACCTGTGTCAGGATCTAATCCTGATACTCTAACTTTGAAAAGTTCAACGTTTTGTTTGGCTAGTTCGTCTTTGAACAGTGCCATCAGTGCAAGGTTTAGTTTATCAATCATGTCATACAACAACATTGCCAAGTAACCTTGTGTTTCACTGAGTTGTGTGTTCCATATACCTTCAATACTACTGGTTAGGTCATCACTGAATATATCTGTTTCATCTAAAAAGTCAATGCCTAAAAAGTCGAACATCGCTCGTGCTTTCAAACGTATTGCGGCTTCCTCTTCGTCATATGGATTGCGTTTGCGAAGTATCAACAATTGGTTGATTTGTCTTTCGTCCAAGTCTAACACCAAAGGTTTTGTAGGTGGTTGACTGCTTATACTTGCAACAGTTGTTTGAAATGCTTGATTCATAACTACAAATCCTGCATCTGTTTCTACTTCAATCTCTCCAACAAAGCAGTATCCAGTTGTATCGCAACTGGGTAGCAGTGTTATCATACTGCCTCCTACTTCATCTACAACCATGATAAAGTCTGTGCCTCTAACACCAATTGTTGCACTTGGAGTTTTTATTTTTACGTTTTGTTTGAAGTTCTTTGCAATTTGACCACTAGCATATCTAACAGTACCTAAACTTGCTTTTAGTCCTAAACTGGCTTTGCCAGCACCTGGATCGTAAACGAATTCATCTATTAGCAGTCTCGAATGTTCTGTTATATCAACCCTTGTTTCGTCGATAAAATCAATCTGCATACGACCCCGAGCAGTAACAGCGGTGTCCATACTCATTACCCCGACACCTGTGTTACCCTCGATTACATCACCGTCCCGTTCTAGTACACCACTACCTTTGATGCTTCCAATGGAACCAGCGTCTATACTTGCCTGTGCTAGCGTGGGTAATAACGCACTAGTCAGACTGAATAATAGTAACTTCTTGATCGTCACCACTGAATGTTCCGTCAACTGTGTTGTCATAGATACCACTTTGTGTAATATCATACTTGCTACCGCCTCCTGTAATATCAAGTGTTACACTATGTCCAGCAACATCACCGTCACCGTCTTGGTCAATAATAACCATTACACCGCCTGCATCTGTTGAGTTACCACTTGCTACGTCAGTTACTGTAGTACCACTACCAGTTGAACTGTTGTCAATTGTAACATTGACGTTTGCACTGGCTCCATCAACATCTGCCATTAGTACGTTGCCGTCTCCTGTAATTGTCCATTCAAGAGTACTGCTACCAGCATCTGCGTTTTCACCTATATTCAATTCAAACAAGTTATCATCACCAGTTGTTGTTATATCTAGTGTTACAGTTTGACAGTTACCAGCCGCCGAACTATCACACAATAAATCCACTTGGTTGCCGTCACCAGTGAATACCCAAGTACCTGTGTAAGTGTCACCTTGGATAACAGCATTGATTATGTTAGTATCACCTGTTTGTGTTATGTCAAAGGTCATAGTATCACCATCTAAATCGATATCTGTTGTACCATCACCAAATTCGTTATTTTGTCCATCCTGCGTAATGTCTAGGTCTAACGTGTCACCTATTTGATCTATATAGATCTCGTTAGCATAACCTGGCACGGCTAAAGCAACCAGGGTCGCTAATAATATTAAGGCTCTCATTCCTTTTACCCTTTCCGTGGATCTTCAACCATTGTTGCGAAGTTCCACAAGTTATTCCTCTCGCCTTCGTATATTAATTCAACCACACCTGCTTCTACCGCGGCTCTCACCGCATAGTTCACCGGTTCATTTACTGACCAACCAATTTCGCTTTCTACAATTTTGGTTCCCAAGTCTAAAAATTTGAAAATATCTGCACCGCTACGATAACTAGCTATGGTCTTTTCTGTAGCAACGCTCATTAGAACTTTGCCAGTGTTGACACTAACTAGACGCATTACCACGGTAACTGTATCTATTCTGTATTCATCTTGCAATCCTATTCCAAGGTAACGAGCTCCTGCACCACCTACTGCAACATTGCTGTCATAGCCAACAATACCGCCTTCTAAAATAAGACCTGCAAACAACATTGGTTTGAGGGGAGTGGGACCATCAGGACGTTCTTTTTCATATACTTCTCTGGTGTTGCGTATGAGCTGACGTTCTTTTACAAGATTGTCTAGTCCAACACGTTCAACAACATCAAACCAACTTCCGCCTCCAACCTCTTGCAATGCTTTTATAACCCAAACTTCGCCGCCTTGTGTAACTGCACTACTCAAGTTAGCTATTCTATCAGCTGGTTTGCGCTGTCCTGTTTTGTCTGAAAATCCATATACAGCAATAGTAATTTTTTTGCCATCTAATTCAGGCACCGCATCCAACCTCATTCGTTCGGGAGAATCTTGTAGCCTAGCAGGTCCTTGTTCCATGGACTGCTTCACACTTTTGTAGTATGCTGAGCAACCTGACAAAGCCAAGGCTACACAAAGTATTCCAATAGTTCTAATCAAAAGTTAAACTCCCCCGCACCTGGTATCTCTATTTCTGTGTAGCCATCTGGACCATCTACAATCAGTGTAATACTTCCTGTAGTTGTGTCTCGGCTCCACGTAATAGTTGCTCCTTCAACTTCTGCCGTACCCGTTGTAGGTGCGTCACATGTTGACGGATCTTCTACCTCAGAACAACTGTCAGCAAACATACTGTCAACCATTTG
>MDTG01199392.1_pt1 | contig 12643 bp, 11 predicted proteins | sample 811421 | NCBI WGS metagenome assembly MDTG01 (sample SAMN05326645, study PRJNA326480) | marine metagenome | isolation source: seawater | place: Pacific Ocean: South East | collected 2011 | reverse complement strand
TATAAAAAAAGTTTAATAAAAAATACAAAAAAGATAATGGAATTTACCATTAAAAGTGAATCTCAAGAATCTATAAAAGAAATATTAGATATAAATACAGAAGATCCAAAAATAAAGTTGATAAAGGCAATTGAACTTTTAACAAGAATTAAAGATCAATTAGCAGTAGAATTTGCAAGATCAGCAAGAAGAGCTTTTATTATTACAAGCTGGTTAAAATCTGGTTTAGAAAAAAAAATAATATCAAAGAGAGCAGAGTTAGGCTTTTACAAATCATTAAATACAATATCAAGTGATTTTATAAAAGATATTTCAAATAAAAACAAATCAAAAGATGAAATCTATTTTAAATATGGACATTTGAGACCAAGCTCATACGACATTCAATCAAACTGCTATTTATACAGAAATATAAACAATCAAAATTTATTTATAGATAATCCAAATAAAGACTATGATGATGATATAAAAATATGGGAAAAAGAAAAGGAAGAATTATTATTAGAAATTAAAAATTTACTCAATTTCAAAAGCACCAATTTTGTTGAAAAAATCATGAAAGATAATGTAAATTTAAGAGAAAAGAATAAGTTTGAATTTACTAAATTACTTTCCGCAAGTCTAGAATTAATAGCTGATTATTGCCAATTAATTGATATCTCTAGATATCAAGCTAGTCACATTTCAATCCAAACTTTTAAAGATATTGCTTATTCTAATAATGGAAGTGGTATATCTAAAGAATTAATTTTAGAAGAATTTAATAAAAATGAAATCAAAAGAAAAATATATGAATTTATTTATAAACCAGATATATTTATCAATGGAAATGAATTACTATTTGATAAATCGATTAATTGCAGACCAACCTATATTGGGGATAAAATAACTGAATCAAACGTAATTAAATTAAAAGAATCTCAAAATAGTGATCATGAAGATTTAGAAAATAAGATAATCCTTATAGAGAATGCTGATCCTGGTTATGATTTTATATTTGGCTATAAAATCAAAGGTTTGATAACTATGTACGGTGGTTCAAATTCTCATATGACTATTAGGTGCTCAGAATTAAATGTAACTGCTGTAATAGGCGTAGGACATAAAGTATTTTCAGAAATTAAACCTAATTCAATAATACAAATTAATCCTAAGCTAAAAAAAATTACTTCTATCTCTTAGATAAAATATATTTTTAAGTAAAAATTAATTTAAACTCTTTTAAAAATTATATTAAAAGATTCGGCAAATTTCACTCCAATATTAATTCCTCTATAGGAAGCTAAAGTTTTAATTCCTTCTAAGGATCTAGGTTGGTTAAATTCTTGTATCTGACTCTTATATTCAGCGAAGGCTTTTAATTTGTATTCTATAAAATTACTTATATCAATATATAAGTTTGGAGTGAAAATATCATAAGGATTTTCCGAGTATATATTAGTTTCTGAAGGTACCTCGTATTCAATAATTGATTTCAAATTTTGATTATTTTTTAAATATGGTCTTGCAGCTACTTTTAAAGCATAGTTAATGATCTTATGATCTAAATGTAAATCATTTCTTGAAGGCATAAAAATAGTATTAGGATTTGATTTTTCAAGAATATCTTTTACCTCCTTATTTATTTTATAAGTAGAAATATCATTAAGCATTGCAGCCGGTAAATTACCAAATGAAAATTTTGGGGAGCCAATATGTTTAATAGCTTTCTTGAATTCTTCTCTAATATTTTCAATTTTTTGTTTAGTAAATATTGGATGCGTACTTTCACCAATTCCTGTAACAATATGAATATGGCAACTTAAACCCTCTGAAATTAGTTTTGATATAGTCCCTCCGCAGCCTAATGTTTCGTCATCTGCATGAGCCGCTAATATTAGTACCCTTCCAAAATTATTTACGAAATTCATAAAGTAGCCCCTGTTTTATTCGAGATAAATCTTCTTTGCAAAGCTCTGAAGGTTATCAAAATTATAATCACATCAAATAAAATAGACTTTTTGTTTATATAAAGTAAATCATAAACTAACTTTTCTGAATAATCTCGGGCTATTCCTTTTGAAAAAGCTTGAGATAATCCAGTCAGACCTGGCTTAACTGATGACCTTTTTAAAAAAAATCTTTTATATTTATGAGCTTTTAGGATAGTGTATGGCAATGGTCTTGGGCCAACAAAAACCATTTCTCCTTTAAGAATATTCATTAATTGCGGTAATTCATCAAGACTTGATCTTCTTAGGAATCTTCCAAATTTAGTAATTCTCAAATTTTCCTCTAGATTATTTTCTGACATAGTTCTAAATTTATATAAATTAAAAGATTTACCTAGATATCCAGACCTTTGAGAATTATAGAAAATTGGTTTACCATCCAAAAGGTAAATAAGTATATATATAATTAAAAAAACAGGTGCTAGGATTATTAATAAAAAAAATGAAAGCATCCTAGATGAACAATTAACGATAAAGGAATCTAATTTCTTATACTTCTTAAAACGCATCATGATTATACATACTAGGGAAAAATTCTTGGGATACAAATTTATTATTAGTCAGCTCATAGATACCATTATAAAAAACCGGTCCGTTAGGAATAAATTTTGACTTTAATAAATTTTTTTGCAAGATTCTATCTTTTGGATTACACCAAATCTGAATAACTACATTTTGTTGTTTATAAAAATGATTTAATATAGAGATTATTAAATCAAGATTAATTCCTTGAATTAAAACAATAGATAAATAAATTCTATTATCAAAAATTGATTCCCCAATAAATGCAAAATCATTTTCTTTATGTATAATTTTATATTTCTTATTATCTCTATCAAAAAGAATTTCTTTTAAATCTTCAAAAGTTTCTATTGTAAGTCGATTTTCATCTGCAAGAAGTTTAAATTTTTTATTATTTTTGCATAGATCTTCAAAAATATAATCTGAGTAATATCTATAAATATAATCTGCATTACCAAGATAATGTTGCCATGTAATTATTGGATATTGATTTAAATAATCTTCATCCCTAAGACAACTTATTAGATTATTTGTATTTGGCCAAGCAAAAATAAAATGAACTTCGAATTTCTGCAACAATAATTCTTTCGTCTGATCCATAAAATATTTATATACTCCTAAGCCTCTATATTCCAAAGAAATAAAAGTACTATATCTAAATGCTATTTTACCTTTAATTTTAGGATTTGAATTACTTACTTTAAATCCTATATGTCCTTGAATAGTTTTATTATCATTGTTTATCAATAAGAAAGAGGTGTACTTTCCCTTATATTTGAATCTTCTTTTATAATTCTCTTTACTCAAAAAATTTCTTCGAAATACATTTTGATATGAAATTCTTAGATCATCAAAATATTTTTCTTTATATTGTTCTATTGAAAAATTTTTATGCATAATATTCCTTAAATACATTTAAGATTTCTTTAGTTTTTTTCTCCCTAGATAAAAAATTATTTGCATAATTAAAACTATTTACACATATTTTCTTATATTTATTATTACTCATCTCAGTAAATTCTAATATTCTTTTTGAAGCTCTTTGAATATCATTTATATCATAAAGATATCCGTTATAACCTTCAATAATCAAGTCTTTACATCCTCTTGCTTTTGTAGTTAAAACAGGAATTCCTCTTGACAAACATTCTTGTATCGATACATTTAAACCTTCTCTATGACTAGGTAACATAAATAAATTAAATTTATCTATTTCATCCTCTATATTTTTTACAAAACCCATAATATCTATATTCTTTAATTTTTCTTTCTTAATTAATCTTAAAATCCATTTAGAGTTACCATAACCAAAAACTCTAAAAATAATATTAGGATTCTTTTGACAAATTTTTGCAATTTTGATTAGTTCTTGATATCCTTTTTCCTTTTTAAAAGCAGCAATAACTCCAACAACAAAAACCTTATTAGATTTAGATATTTCTTTGATCTTATATTTAGAAGATAAATTAACCCCTACTCCTTTTATTAAAAATATTTTTCTTTTTGGAACAAATTTAATTAAACTAAAGTAATCTGCTTCATTAATTACAATAAATTTGTCAGTTTTGAAAGATAAAATATACTCTATTATTCTGAAGATAATCTCTCTAATACCCCACTTACCTGGAATATATCTTAATCCATGAATATGATATACAATTTTTACTCCACTAAAAGTAAATAGTTTTACTAATCTAACTAAATGAGAGGCCAAAGGGGTATGAATATATATTAAATCCGATTTTTTTTGCAATTTATAAATTTGGAATATGAAATGAAAAGTCTTTTTAAGATTAAAAAAACTGGAGAGATTATTAGGAAAATCTATTTCTTCTTTTTTTAAGTTATCTAATCTATTTATATTAAATGAATCTCTACAGCATAAAACAACATTAAATTCTTTAGATAAAGAATCACTAGCCTCCAATAAAAACCTATTAAATGTTATTGATTTTGAAGCAATAATCGATAAGACTTTCATAAATTTAAGATATTTTTTGGTTAACAGAATTCCATATAGATTCATATTTATTAACCATAAGATTTTCATCAAATAAATTATCAGCTCTATCCTTACAACTCTTAATAATAGAATTAAGATTAGTAGAATTGAAAACTTTAAGAATTATTTGAACTGCAGTATAAGCATTAGCTGAAGGAATAATTAATCTTTTTTCATTAACTATATAATTTGAGTCCCCTACATCAGTACAAATAACAAGTAGTTCAGACTTCATTGCTTCAATAATAATATTTGGACATCCCTCACCATAAATACTTGAAACAAAAAGTACATCTATTTCAGAAAAAATTTTCTCAATATTAGATATAGAATCTTTCAATGTTATAGGAAAATCTTTTTCTTTTTGATATTTCTTTAATTCAATGGAATTTGGTACACCTCTTCCAATAATAACTGCTTCTACATATTTATATTTAGACAAAATATCAATCAATTCAATAAAATATTTCCTATTTTTTTGAGGACTATCTCTTCCTATTGATGCTATTCTTATTTTTTCTTGAGAGTGAAAATTCCTATAATCTTTCGATTTATTAGATTTGATAGAAATACCATTGTGAATTACATAAATTTTATCTTTGCAATAGCCAATTTTTTTATGTATAAATGCTCCGTAATTGGAACAACTGATTATCTTTAATGGTAAAAAATATGAAATTATAGATAAAAAATACCTTAGCAAAAAAGTAAGTTTTGAGCTATGTCTAAAAGACATCTTTCCATGCCTGATATTCCAGAATATAGGTTTAAAAAAGATAATCCCTATAAATGAAGCTAATAAATCACCATGATACATCCATCCTTGTACGATGTCAGGATTATATTTTTTAATAGTTTTGAATACTTTATTTAAATTATTTAAAGAAATTGGCGAAATACTTATAATCTTTATATCTTTTTTAAGACAACTTTTAAGTTGATGTGAATTTTTAATTGTTAATATTAAATGTTGATATTTTGATTTATTTACTAATCTAACAAGTGTCTTTTCAGCGCCTCCTGTATCTAGGCTGGTAATACAATGTAAAATCTTCATTTTATACCAATCATATTTCTAATTCTTTTTTCCCAATTATAGATATATTTCTTCCTTGATTTTAGAAGTGATTTCTTATCAGTATTTTTTAAATACTCAAATACCTCACTAATTACTTTTTCCCATGTTTTTGCACAATATGCCTTTTCTTTATTAATAATCCATACTCCTGGCATATTAATAAAATATCTTGTACTAGGTCGATTTATTGTAATTATAGGTTTGTCTGTACAAAAATATTCATATAACTTTAAGGGAGAAGTATAAAATGTAATTTCGTTACTTTGCTTATTATCTAAGAATATCCTTTCCCCTATTGGGGCTATCAATATATCGCTTGCTTGATAAAAATTGTAAATTTCTAAATCATTTAAATAGCCAAAAAAGTTTACATTTCTCATTGCTTTAATCTTATTCTTTAAAATATCATCTAAATTTCCTGCTAGATTAAATTTATACTTTTTTAAATTTTGAGCTAACATAATTGTTTCTACACCTCCCTTGCCTGGCATGAATGATCCAGCATAAGATAATGAAATTTTATAATCACTAACTTTATTTAAAGATCCCTCATTGAAATCAATCTTTTTATTTGATTTTGTTAAAAACCCCCCTGCATCTGGAATGATATTAATTCTTAAATTTTCAATGTCTGGGTATAGACACTTTAAAACCCTCGAGCAATAATCAGTCAAAGTGACAAATCTTACATTATATTTTTTACTTAAAAAATTCAAAAAAATTCGTTTCAAGATAAATAATCTAGTAGTTTTCCTTATCATTCCAAAATGATGAATTTCATATATGACTTTCACATTAAATATTGAAGCTATAAATGCATATTCTAAATCACGTGTATAAACTGTCTTCTTAAAAATTAAAATATCAAAGAATAATTTTTTTAATAAATTCAAATTTTGTAAAGGCTTTTTAAAATTATAAAAAATAAACTCAAGTGGATTTTGAATATTTTTATTTGCTGCAATCAATGATCTAATATGCTTTGCTCTAGCAGTATTTATTTGTAGATTTACTTTGGATACGTATAGCATTTATATAAAATACGTTTTGGCATATATAAGATCAGCTATAGTATCTACTTCCGTCCATATATATTTATCAGGCATTACAAAATAATTTATATCTCCAATTGTTTTCTGGAAAAATTCAGTAGTTGAGATACTTTTCTTGAGTTGATCGCTTAGTAAATTAAATTTACAAATAAACGTATCTAATAAATTATTTGGAATACAGTAAATACCCATAAATTGAGCCATATATTGTTTCTCAAGAAAAGTTTTTTGTCCAATGGAAATAAGCTTATTAGTTAATTGATCATATTCTAAAGTTTCTGCATCTTCATAAATATTTTCATATCTTTCTGACCATTTTTTATACCACTCTAAATCAACAGGTAGAGTAATTTCAGAAAAAGATGATGCTTTGAAAATTATTTCAGAAAGAAAGTCATCGGAGTAGACACAATCTCCATATATCACCAGGATATTATCTGTAAATTTATAGTTATTTCTTAATTCTTCTAAACCTACTAATGTAGTAGACATCATATTAGTTGTAAGAAAATTATTATTAATTAATTTATTATATTTTGATGGTAAAAGCTCATGCTTATAACCACCGCATAAAAAAATATTACTATTTTTAATACCTAGATTTAAAAGTTGTTTAAGAAGCCTATCCAATATTGTTTCTGAATTTATTTTTACAAGACATTTTGGTTTTTGTGAGGTATATTCACCTAATCTACTTCCAATACCTGCACACAAAATTATAATTTTCATTTTATTTTTTTTAGTATGACAAAACCTAGACCTCTAAATTTTGAAGGTGTAAGTTTTTGAAAAGCATACTTTAATCTATCCCCAAACTTCCTGATTGGTAATTTATTTATTCTTACAAATGATCCAGAGTTTTTAATTAATTGATTCATTCCCATATCTGAAATTAATTGTAAATGTTCAAGAGCTTTAGTTCTTTTATCACTAAAGTAATTTTTTTTATCAAAAAAATAATGTAAAAACTCATTATATGATGGATATTCAGCTATAAAATATCCATTCAATTTTAAGATCTTTTTGCAATTTTCTATAAATAAATCTATATCTGAAATATGCTCAAGAACTTGATTGGAATAAATCAAATCAAACTTTGTACCTTGCTTAATGGCCTGATTAAAATTATCTATACTTTTCAATTTCAAAAAACTATGGAATTGTTTTCTATCTTTACTTATCTCAAGAGTTGTAAATTCAAGTTTAAATTCTTTGCATAAATGGGCAAAAAATCCCCAACCAGCTCCTACTTCAAGAACTTTATATACCTTTTTATCAGAGTTAAATAAATTCTTTATGAATTTAGCTGTTTTTTTCCTTACGATTTGATTCTTTTTATAATTTTTTACCTGTTTTATAAAACTCTTTTGAGGCTCTATATTTGTACTATATAATTCTTGAGATTCTTTATCGTCTAAAATATTAGATTGATATTTTGTACCACAAAATTTACAAAACCTTAATTGATAACAATAATTTTTTTCTTTTAAATAATCCTCAAGATTATAGTTTGACTTTAGGAATTTATAGAGTTTTTTGTTTGATAAGTTTTCATGCTCAATAACTTGATATTTATCTGATCTGCAAAGCGGGCATTTTTGTCGATTATTCATATTTTATATTCCTTTTGATGTCAGATAATATTAATTACTATTTATATTTATATTAAACTAAATTATTCGAAAATTATTAAATTATGAATAATTCTATATACAAAATTATTTTATATAAATTCAAATAAATTAATACTTTCTTAAATAAATTTAGAAGATTTTATATAAAGAATTAATTTATTTAATAATCTATTAATTACAAAAAATTAATTTTTGAATTTAAATTAAATATAGATCTTTCCTTGACATCGCAATTATATTTATGTAGTATACATAATTAAAAAGTTTGCTGTAATACAATAGTAAATGATTAAAAGGATATCTTCATTATTATATTTTAGTTATTCAAGAAAAAAAAGAAAATTTTTACTTATAATTTTAGACGCATTATTAATTTCAATATCTATAGTTACAGCCTTTTGGTTTATAAATGTAGATAATTTTTTTGAGAATTTTAAAAAATATGAATTAGCAGAATTTATAATTTTAAATCTAAGTGTTAGTCTTCCAATATATTTTTTTTCTGGACAATATAAAGGTATTACAAGATTTATAGGCAGCACTCTGTTATATAGATGCACCATAAGAAACTTCTTAATAATAACAATATTATTTTTTATAACTAATTTATTTGTTTTGTATAAATTTTCTTTAAAATTATGGATTTTAATTTTTGTTTTTCAAACACTTTTTACTACATCCATAAGATTTTTATTTAGGGATTTATTGTCGAAAGAAAAAATAATAAGTTTTAAGAAAAACACTTCAAATATATTAATTTATGGTGCAGGTTCAGCAGGCACAACACTTAGTTCTTATATAAAAAAAGACAATAGATATAAATTATCAGGATACATAGATGATAACCCTAACTTATGGAATTTAGAAATTAATGGAATAGAAATTTACAGTTCAAAAAAGCTTGAAAAACTTATTAAAGGAAAAGATATAAAGAAGATTTTCTTTGCAATCCCATCTTTGGATATTGACGAATCTAAATTAATTCTCAAGAAATTACAAAAACATAAAATAGAAGTCTTGAAAGTTCCTAATTTTAAGCAAATCACAGAAGGAGGAGAGAGATTAAACAATTTACGACCAATTTCTGTAGAAGATCTTTTAATGCGTAATCAAGTTGATCCAAATAATAAATTACTTGGTAAAAGCATTTTTAATAAAAATGTATTTGTGAGTGGAGCTGGTGGATCAATAGGTACTGAACTTTGTAGACAAATAATGGAGTTAAAACCAAAGAAATTAATTCTTTTTGAACAAAATGAACCTAGCCTATATCTAATTAATGAAGAATTAAAAGAAAATTTAGTTAACAATTCTTCTAATGTAGATCTAGTTCCAATTCTTGGAAATGCTTGTGATAAGAACTTAGTAAAGCGAGTTTTTAAAGAAAATAATATTAATATAATTTTTCACGCAGCTGCCCATAAACATGTACCTCTTGTCGAAATAAATCCTCTAGAAGGTTTAAAAAATAATATTATCTCCACCTTAAATTTATCGAAATTAGCTTTAGAACTTAATATTGAAAAATTCACTCTAATTTCAAGTGATAAAGCTGTAAGACCTACAAGTATTATGGGTGCATCAAAAAGAGTTTCAGAATTAATTATCCAAAAATTGAATTATGATCAAATAAATAGAAGGGAAAAAGGAATTAATTTAGGAACAATATTCTCCATGGTAAGGTTTGGTAATGTGCTTAATTCCTCTGGTTCAGTAATCCCACTTTTCCAAAATCAGATTTCAAAAGGAGGGCCCATAACAATAACCCATCCAGAAATAACAAGATATTTTATGACCATCAAGGAGGCCGTTGAATTAGTACTTCAAACATCATCAATGTCTAAAGGTGGAGAAATTTTTCTTCTTGATATGGGAGAATCTGTTAAAATTTTAGAGCTTGCAAAGCAACTTATAAGTTTAAGTGGATATGATTTGAAAAACAAAACTGATGAAGATGGTATAGAGATAGTTTTTACAGGACTAAGACCAGGTGAAAAACTTTATGAAGAACTTTTAATTGACTCAAGTGCAGAGAAAACAGAACATACACTTATTTATAAATCTAAAGAAAGAGTAAATAAAAATAATAACCTTCTAAATGATATTGATGACTTATTAGTCTCTATTGACAATCAAAAGGACCATGAAGTTTTTGAGAAATTATCAAGCATTGTTAATGATTGGAATGGGAAAAAAGATAATAAAAGCAGTTTTTAGAATTTAGCAGGAATGCCCTTTGCAACTTTGTTGTCCGGTATATCAGATATAACTACAGCTCCTGATCCAATAATAGAATTTTTCCCAACACTCTTTCCTTCAATTATTCGTGCTCCTGACCCTAAAAAAGAAAGTTCTCCAAAAGTAACATTTCCAGAGATAGAAGAGTGTGGTGAAATATGCGTAAAGTCTCCCACAATACAATCATGATCTACAGTAGATGAGTGATTTAATATGCATCCATCACCTATAATTGAATCGGGACCTAAAACAGCTCCAGCACAAATTAGTGTTCCAATTCCAATTTTTGAAAACCTAGAGATTGAGGTTAATGGATGAATTAAAGTTGCAATATTTTTATCCATATTTACTAAATTATTTTGTATTTTTTTTCTAATCTGACAATTTCCAAGAGCCACAAAAAAAACATTTTCATTATTACTTATTTTTGTTATGTATTTATAGTCAACTTTATTAACTATCTTATAATCCAGTACGTATGATCCAACTTTTTTATTATCATCTAGAAAGAATATATTATCGTAATTATTTAGAAGTCTAGATAAATCAGCAACAACTTTTCCATGCCCTCCTGCACCAACAATAAATAAATTCATTTATAAAATTGATCTTATACAACCATAGTAGATAATATTTAAATAAAAAGTAAATTTTATAATAATTCTAAGAGTAATTTCTGCAGTTACTAAAGAGTTTCTAATTTAAGTAAATAATAATTTTCATTTATAGATATTAAAACTTTATGTAAAGTAATTAACTAACTATACATTTATAAAATAAATATCTTTTTAAGAAGAAAAAAATTTAATTTAATCCTTCTACATCCAATAGAGTATTATTATTTTTAATGATCCAATCCTAATCAAATAATTTACAAATTTATCCAAAATATGTATTTATTAATTTCAGATATACTTAAAAAGTTCCTCTTCAAAAAAGGATTTTATAAGAAAAGTAAGTTTGATAAATCATTTATTTCAGGAGCATTATCTATTCTTATTTCCCAAAAAAAAGGTAGGCTCTTAGAAATTATACAAATAGGGGCAAATGACGGATTAACAACAGATTATTTAAATGATTGTTTAAAAATATTTGGTAATTATATTTCGATTTTATTTGTCGAGCCACAAGTAAATTTAAAAGAAAAGTTAATAGCAAATACCTCATCGATAGCAAAAAAAACAGCTTATCAATTTGTTGCTATAGCGCCAGATAATAAAAAAAATATGAAATTATATTTACCTAAAGGAGATAAGATTCCATTTGCATCACAATTAGCATCTTTTAAGAAAGAACAAATAATTAAGCGTTTCAGAAAGTATACCAATATAAAGGAACCTATTATAAATAAGCATTTTTATGCCTTAAATGTTCCAACTATTACTCTATCTGATTTATCAAGAGTATGGAAAAATAAAAATAATATAAATAAAATATGCGATGTTTTAATAATAGATGCAGAAGGTTTTGACGATGAGGTAATTTATAGTATTAATCCTAAGGACAAATGGCCAGCCCTAATCAGTTTGGAATGGAAAAATTTGACTGATTCAAAGTTAAAGAAACTTGAGAAATTTCTCTTAGATAAAGGTTACTTTACTTTTAAGTGGAGTAAAGCAGACTTAGCTGCTGTTAAGTTTGATTGAAAATTAAGAATATTATTATTATGGATTATTTAATTTTTTAATCAAAAATACACCTGGCCAAGATTCAATAACTTCTAGTTCATTTTTAGAAGAATATAAATTTATTATATTCTTTACCTTTCCTATACCAAAACCACTGAATTTCTGTTTATATAAATCTCTTCTATATGCATGATTTCCTAAATATAGTGAATAGTTTCTTTTTAAAAAAGTAATAAATTTTTTTAAGTTAAGTACAACTGCATTTAAACTTTTATTTTTTTTGGAAAGATCTTTTTTATTTGCAATATTTTCAATAATGCTCATAGAGTAATCACAAAAAGTTTCACTTCCGCAATTTTTAATATAAAATTTAAGTTGATTTTCATTGAAAATATATTCATCATTTTTTTTATTTATTAACGATTTAAGTTCTTCAACATTTCTTACCGTATCGGAGCATAATAAAGGTAATTTGAACTCAAAAGCAGAATTATGAAC
>MDTG01167684.1_pt1 | contig 12643 bp, 9 predicted proteins | sample 811421 | NCBI WGS metagenome assembly MDTG01 (sample SAMN05326645, study PRJNA326480) | marine metagenome | isolation source: seawater | place: Pacific Ocean: South East | collected 2011 | reverse complement strand
GCAGATGACCTCGTGTCCCTCGTCGAGCAGACGCTCGCTGAGATGGGATCCGATGAAGCCTGCGCCACCGGTGATCAGAACTCTCGATGACACCGCCATAGCCTAGCACCGGGGGATCAGGCGCTCAGCGGGTAGTCGAGACCATGGTCCGCTGCCCGAAGGTGTGACCGAGCACGCCTTCGAGTCGGCCGACGAACATCGGCCAGCCGTCGCTGACCCGCACCGGCTTCGGATTGCGGATGCCGTAGAGCAGCCCGGCTCCGACGAATGCGGCGCGCCACCACAGCGGGTAGCGGTGGACGCTCATTGCCCGGCCTGTTCCGCGGCCGTATGCCCGCAGCTTGCGGCGGCGTTCGGTGTCCGTAAGGCCGAACGCTGTCGAGATACCGTCCACGTGGACAGCGCGATCGACCCACACGAAGGAGTCGACGACGGCAGGGTGGGTCTGCATGACCCGCAGCAGCAGGTCTGTTCCCTCGGCGACCTGCCACGGCGTATCGGCACCCGGACCGATGCTCTCGTCGAAGCCGCCGACGTCATCGAAGAGCGACCTCTTCATGAGGATGCCCATCTCGATGACGCTCCACACGTTGAAGATGTCGAGCCGGGCGCCCGGTGCGGGCAGGGTGGTCTTGGGCCCGCGCTCATCCCACGACGTGAATCCGCCCACCACGAAGCTCTCATCCGCGACCGCCTCCCGCAGGCGGGCGAGCGTTCCCTCGGGGTAGAGCGTGTTGTCGTTCGGGAAGGTCAGGATGCGTTCACCTGGCGGAAGGGCAGCGACCCCCGTGTTGCGACCTCGAGACGCGCCGCGACCCGAGGTAGTTGCCGTCACCGGCAGCCCGGCTGCGGCGAACTCGGCGGCGAGCGCGGCGACGGCGTCCTGGTTGCCCTGAGCGACGAGGACGATGTGATCGTCGGGCGCCAGCTGGCCGTCGAGCGAGGCGAGCAAAGCCCGCAGCGCGTCCAGACGTCCGAGGGTCGTCACCACCAGGCCGAACGATGGCTTCATCTGTGCTTCTCTCCTCCGCGGCATCACGCGCCGCAGCGCGAGAGCATCGTGTTCCACTGGCGCGTGGTCTCTGCCCACGTGAACCGAGCGGCATTGCTTCGCCCCGCCGCGACCAACTCGGTGTGCAGCGTGTCGTCGTCGGTGACGGCGCGGAGCAGATCTGCGAGGGCTCCGGCATCGTGTGGCGCGAAGTAGCGGGCGGAGTCGCCGAGAATCTCCCTGTTGATGGGAATGTCGGATGCGATCACAGGTGTTCCCAGAGCCTGGGCTTCCAATGGCGGGATGCCGAACCCCTCGTGCAGAGAGGGCCAGATGAACACGCGTGCCCGAAGGTACTCCCTCGCCAGCTCCTCGTCGCTGACGGGGCCGACCCAGGCTAGGCGTTTCGCGGGCACACCGACGTCGCGCGCGTACGGTTCGAGGGCCGGATCGAGTTGTCCGACCACACGGACGCGTAGCGGAGATCCGTCGGGCAGCGCGGCTGCGGCATCCATGACACGTCGGACGTTCTTGGCTGCGCCGTGCCGGCCGAACACAAGTGCGACGGGTGTCTCGTCCGCGACGTCAGCGCCCTCGGGGACAGCGAAGCTGTCGGCGCCATTGTAGATGACGTCGACACGGTCTTGAGGGAGCCGGAAGTAGGTGCAGATCTCGTCCCGAGATTGTTCGCTCACCGTGACGACGCCGCGGCCTGGGCGGATCGCTCCGAGACGGGTCGACAGCTGCCACTGGATGCGAAAGAGCAAAGAGAAGTCCCCCGGGCGGAGGGCGGGAGCGATGTCGTGCAGGACGGTGATCTGCTTGCGGTAGAAGACGGGTGCAATGTTCGCGAAGTTCAACAGCACGGGGCGCCCACGTCTGCGCAGCCAGGAGGGGAGTTCGAACTGCTCCCAGACCGGACCCCCGAATCGCCCCACGACCTCGTACGGCAGACCGGGGATCTTGAGGTCGGCGCCGCCGGCGGGCAGCAGCAGCACGACGTCGTCCCGTTCTCGTGCGAGCCGCACAGTCAGCTCGGTGGCAAAGCGCCGGACGCCTCCGAAGGAGTTCAGCAGAAAGCGCCCGTTGATCGCGATGGTCACCGCATTAGCCTAGCTTCGAGCCATCGCGCTCCGTGGTTCATGCGTTCGCGAGCGCGCGTAGGACGTGCAGACTGCGAGGGACCAGGAGGGCGGCGGCCGCGCCCTCCGTCGCGGCGTAGCCGATTGCAGCGCCGATCGGCCCCCATCCCAGTCCCAGCCCGATCATCAGCGGAGCGCCGAGCGCGGTGGCGATGAGGGTCGCGCGCATGACTGGCGTCGCCAGCCCCGCGGGGAAGAGGACGAGACGCGTCAGCCCGGTTCGGAACGAGAAGAAGGCGAACACCAGACCCATCGTGAACAGGATCCCGATGCTCGACGAGGCCTCCTCGCCGAAGAGCACCGTGCTGGCCCAGGGCCCGAGAACCGCCAGGCCCCCCCACCCGGCCAGCCCGCCCGCGATGAGGACCGCCAGGGCCAGCAGAATCCGTCTCCGGCGGCCAGCGCCGTCGGTCTCGGCAACCCAGCTCTGGAAAGCGTTCGCGAGCGTCATCGGGAGGAACTGTCCGAGCTTGAGCATCTTCTCCGCCGACGCGAAGCCGGCGGCCGCGATCGGCGGGGAAGTCACGTTCACGAGAGGAGCAGGCAGGCTCGAATACCCGCTGAGCGCGGCGTCGTTGAGTGCGACCGGTGCGCCCTTGCGCATCAGCCCCGGGATCTCGCGCGCCGTCGGCCACGGCCCGGGATTGCGCCGGAGCAGACGCCACGTGAACAGGGCCGTGCCACCGAGGGTCACCAGGATGCCCGCCATGGGGTAGAGCTCGACGATACCGGTAGCAGCGATCGCTCCCGCGGCAGCGACGGTCGCGATCAGGCGCGGTGCCGCGTCGAAGACGATGATCGTGCGTGGGTCTCCGACGCCTGCGCAATACCACGTGAACGACAGGGCGATGAGAGCTCCTTGCGTGCCCATGAGCACGCTCAGCCACTCGAAGCCGGGTGAGGCGACGAACCAGCACACGATGGCGAGCAATGGCAGCACGACAACGGCCAAGAGGACGCGGATCACGATCGAGTCGCGGTAGATCCGCGCCCGTCGCATGTCCTCGCCTGCGACCGAGACTATGGCAGGCCCAATGGATGCCCACCCGTAGCCGATCGCGATCGCGGCAAGAGTTCCCACCGACTCACCCGCGATCGCGCTGGCCCAGCCAGCGGGGCCGGCGTTGCGAGAGACGAAAGGTAGGACGATCAGCGGAGAGGCGGCGGCAAACGCCGGTATGAGGAGGAAGCCGACCAGGCGCCTGCTGAGTGGCGGGGGTGTCATGAGCGACCGCTCGCGATCCCGAGCGCCTCACGGAGGACTTCGGCGGTGCGTTCGGCGCTGCGCTCCCACGTGAACGTCTCGGCCCAGGACGTCGCTGCTTCAAGCTCGCCCGGATCGATGGGGGAGCGCAGAGAATCCGCGATCGCCGCGGCGAAGGCCGTGGGGTTGCTCGCGTCGGCGTAGGTTACGCACTCCGCGCCGACCTCTCGCAGTACGGGGATGTCGTTGGCGACCACACGCACCCCCCGGCGCAGAGCGTCGAGCACGGGCAGGCCGAACCCTTCAGCCAGGGATGGGCACACATAGAGGGTGGCGACGGAGTAGAGCGCCTCTAGTTGCTCTGCACTCACCCAGCCGGGAAGGACGACATCCTCTCCAAGCTCACATCGGGCCACGAGGGAAGCGAGAGGATCCTCTTCCCCTCCGCCCGGAATCACAGTCAGAGGCCTCTCGCGAGCGGGCAGGGACGTCAGAGCCGCGAGCAGGCCGTCAAAGTTCTTGTGAGGGAGCCGGTTGCCGGCGCTGAGCAGGACGCGCCGGCCAGGCTCAATCCCGAGTGGGCGGAGATGCGGCCAGGGGTCGCTGACCGGGTGGGGAGGTGCGCTGCCATTGTGGACGACACGGATGCGTTCCGCGGGCACGCCCAGCTGCGCCGCGATGCTGGAACCTGCCGCCTGCGAGACGGTGACCACGAGGTCCGCCGTTCGGGCGGACCTTCTCATCAGCCAGGATGTGACTGTTCGCTGCGCCCGTTCGACAATGCCGCCGCCGGGGACGTCGTCGTAGATCGCATCATGCACTGTGACCACGCGCGGGACGCCGCGCACGATCGGTCCGAAGTTCGCGGGAGCCCAAACGAGATCTGAGCCGAGCCTCCTGGCCATGCGGTCCGTGACGGTCATAGCTCCGAGTGCCCAACTACGAGGGCTTGGGCCGACATGCTCGACTGTGTTCACCGGGCCCGGAAAGAAGCTCGAGACGCCGCCCCGGCCCGCTCGGCCCGTCAGGGCGACGAACTCGATGTCGGGAAGCGCGGCTGCCAGGCGGGGGACGAGTTCTCGCACGTATGTCTCGGTGCCGCCTCGTGAACCGGTGAAGCCGAGTAGATCGACGACGATTCGCACGCCGCTCAGCTCTCGATCACGGCGTCCGGACGTTGCTCGCGTCGCGGAGTCGTCAGTACGCCCGAGAAGAAGCTCATCATGATCGTCTGGAAGCCCAACATCATTCCCAGCGCGCTCGGAATCGCGATGCGTACGACCTCGGCGGCGTCTTGGGGGCCGAAGTCAAGACTGCCCCATCGGATCACCTGGGCCACTCCGATCCCGACCCCTACGACGAACAGCGCGAGCCCGATCAAGAGACCCCGCTCTGCGGTCCAACTGGACACGATGCTGCGGTATTGCGGGCTTGTCGGCAGGAAGGCCTCTTGTGTCGCGTACAGCTTCGTGAGCCAGAAGAACAGCAGCGATTGGTAGCCGATCACGCAGAGCGCGCTGGCGTAGACCATCGTGGTGACGTCGAAGCCGATGCCGCCGATCTGCACGCCCCCGAACGACAGGATGCCGACGGCGATCGCGCCGAGGAAAAACGCCACCAGCCCCGGATAGACGAACAGCCAGCGGGGGGCGAAGATCAGCAGGAACCGCAGGTGCCGCCATCCGTCGTGCCAGCTGCGCAGGTGCGGGGGGCGCGACCGACCGTCTTTCTTGAGGGTCGTCGGCACCTCCTCAATGCGGTACTTGGGGCGCGCAAGTGTCGACTTGACGACCATCTCGGAGGCGAACTCCATGCCGGTCGTCTGCAGGTCGAGGTCACGGATGCGGTCGCGGTTGAACCCGCGCAGCCCGCAGTGGAAGTCCCCGATGTTCGGGCGGAAGAACAGCTGCCCGATCCCCGAGAGCACGGGGTTGCCCAGGTACTTGTGCAGCGGCGGCATGGCTCCGGGCGCGATACCGCCTCTGAACCGGTTGCCCATCACGAGGTCGGCGCCGTCGCGGAGCCGGTCGACGAACGGCTGAAGGTTCTCGAAGTCGTAGCTGTCGTCGGCGTCCCCCATGATGATGTAGCGGCCGCGCGCGTTCTCGATGCCGTTGATCAGCGCCGCTCCGTATCCGCGCCGGGGCGCGTGGGACACACGCGCACCGAGACGCTGCGCGATCTCCTGCGAGCCGTCGGTGCTGCCGTTGTCGGAGATGAGCACCTCACCGGCGATGCCGGAGCGCTCCAGGAATCCCTGCGCCTTGCGGATACAGACCTCAAGCGTCTCGGCCTCGTTGAGGCACGGCATGAGGATCGTCAGCTCAAGATCGGTTGCGTCGTTCGTCGCGGTCACGATCGGTGTCCTTCGTTCGGGGGAACCGGGTCGGCGAGACCGTCGATCGCTCGGACGATCGCATCCATCGTCCGAGCGATCGTGCGGGTCTGCACCGCGTCCCGGTACCACTGATAGGTCGAGTCTCGCAGCCGATCGCCAGCGCGCGCGCACGCCACGATCGCCGCAGCCAGATCTTCGGCAGCGGCGGATTCGGCCACGAAGCCGTTCACGCCCTCATCCACCAGCTCGGTCGCCGCGTTGCCTTCGTCCGCGACGAGCACCACGGGCGTGCCGTGGGCGGCCGCCTCGACGACGACGAGGCCGTAGCCCTCACGTCGGGAAGGGTTCGCCAGACATGTGGCACCGGACATAAGCTCGTCCAGTTCCTCCTGGGCGACGAAGCCGGGCATCCGTGTCCACGCGCCGCCGTCGACACGGGCGACCTCTGACCGGATCTGTTCGGTCGTTGCCCCCTGGCCGAGCATCACGAGTTCGAGGCCGGGGACGTCCGTCCGTGCGGCCGCGACAGCCGCGGGGAGGCACTCGACGCGCTTGTCGGCGATATGGCGTCCCGCGTACAGCACGAACGGGGGTTCTGCTGCCGGCCTCGGTGGCGTGGTGGCTGCGGCGCCGTCGATGAGCCCGGGGCTCACGAGCAGGGGGCCGCGGAATCCCTCACCACGGAGGCGCTCGGCGCTCAGCCGAGAGTGGCACGTCGCGATCGGTGTCGCCGCGATCGCGAGCCGTTGCAGCAGCCACGCGACGGCGCCCATCACCCGACCCGTGTACTCAGTCCACTGCGACCGCCCCCATACCTCGAGGTAGTCCACAATCAGAGGGGTCCGCGAGCCCAGGAGAGCAAGGCGCGCCGCGAAGACGTTGAGCACGGGCAGTCCGCTGACGATGACTGCCCGGGCGCTGTGCCGTCGACGCCGGAGTGCCCCGAACACTCCCACAGCGAATCGCAGCGCAGCGGCGCTGCGGCGCACGCCCGCGTCGTCGTACAGACGCAGGCGGTCGGTGATCGCCTCGACGCGGTACGGGGCCTCCGGCGCCGCTCCGTCCCACTGCCGCGCCGTGAGGTACTCGACGTTCTCGCCGCGCGCGACGAGGTCCCGGGCGAAGGCGTCGTACTGGCGCTCGCCGCCGCCCTTGGTGAGCGGGTACAGGCAGTCGAAGACGATCGCGATGTCGCGACGGGGCATGCTCAACAGCCCACGACCTGGAACAGGCGCGCGTCACCCTGCGAGTCGACCAGTTCGAGGTGCTCGCCCGGGGCCAGGTTCTGGATCCCTGCACGGTCGGCGGCTGCGTCGTCCCGGTTGAAGACGTTCTGTGTGCCGAAGTCCAGCACATGGGATACCCCGAGCGCTCGCACCGCATTGCACACTCGCGGATCCTTGTCGATGTCTCGGAGGTGTTCGTCCACATAGATCTCATCGGCGTTGCGGGAACCGAACACATGAAGCTCGACGACATCTCGCCCCGCTAGTGCGTAAGCGAGGGATGTCCCCGTCCACGGACTCCCGGCGATGAGGGCGTCGTCGGGAGTCTCGTCGTCGAGGCGCTCCAGCAACGCCGCTTCGTCCGAGGTGAGCAGGGCGGCCGACGGATCGAGACGGTAGGCGACCTGAGCCTGCGCGATGGCACCCGACACGTTCGGACCTACAGCGACGCTGAACAGCACCACGGCCGCCGCGGCGGTTACCCCCGCCCGCAGCGGGGTGCCGGCCCGGAGCTTCCGCGCAGACGCATCGGCGACGAAGACGACGCCGAACACGGCGACGGGGATCCCCGCGACCGGAAGCAACGCTGCCAGTCGGAAGGAGTCGTTGTACCAGGGGTTGGTCACCATCTCACGGAGCAGGAACTCGACGGGTGTTCCCGAGACGAGGATGAACATGAACGAGGCGACCGCGAACGGCAGTGCGAACAGCCCCTGTCGCGGACGTCGGGCGATCGCGATGAGACCGGCGATCAGCAGGGCGGCCGTCAGGAGCGTTACGGGGTAGGAGCGAGGGCTGATGAGTACTGCCTCGCCGAAGGCTTGCGCCGTCGACTGCCACGGTCCCCAGCGGGACATGTCCCAACCGGTGCGAGAGAAGCGCCACAGGCCCGCGCCCACGAGCAGAATGAGCAGGGCGATCGCGGAGTTCGTGAGCCACACGCGGCGTGATGCGCCATCGATGGCCCGCATGAGCAGGAACATGAGCACGACCGCCGCGCCCATCGCATACAGCGCGAGAAACGCGTTGGGGTGGGCCAGTCCGAGCCCGACGATCAGCAGCAGGAGAAGAGCCGTGGTCCGGATGGCGTCGCCCCAGTCGGCGGCTCGCAGCAACATCCACACGGCAGCCAGCCCTGCGGGAAGCACGGCATACGCTGTCGCATTGGGATAGAGCACGCCGAAGTCGAAGAGCAGGATCGGGAATGCGCCAAACCCGGTCGACAGGGCCGCAGCAGCGATACCGACCGCCATCCGGTTACCGAGGGTCGTGAGCGAGAGCGCGATCACGGATGCGGGCCAGGCCACGGCGCCGATCGCGATGTTTGCCGCGTTCACCGCGACCGGCACGCTGGAGCCCGACACGAGGCCGGAGAGTGTCACTAGAGCGTGCCACGCGTTGGGGTAGAAAGCGATGTCGCTTGTGGCGCCGATGTGGAAGGCCGAGGCGTTCGCGGTGTCCATCGCGTAGCGGATCGTGTTGAGATGCACGATCGCGTCGAAGGTCTGCGAGATGTTCTCGGGGCGACCGAATACGGTCATGAGCTGGATGATGATCGCCGCGATCGCCGCGATGAACGCGGCAGCCGTGGTCAGCGTCACTCGCAAGGGCGGGGCGCTCGGTGCATCTCTCACCCAGAGCAGCCGGATCGATGCGGCGATCGCAGCGATGAGAACCGTGACGATCACGATGGGGAGCGGGCCCCAGCGCAGCCCGACGGCTCCGGCGAGGACGGAAGCCACCGCCAGGACGGCAAGCGACAGGGCCGGGGCGAAGAACCAGAGAGAGAGTCGGCGAACACCCCAGCCCGCAACGACGATCACGGCGCCGGGAAGGACCAGGGCGAGGGTCGCCACTGTGAACGGCGCGATCGCAGCCGACCAGCTCTCGATCATGTGCGTGATCGCCCCTTCACTCGGTCAACGCATCATGGTAGTCGATGCGTCCATTTGAACCCTGCGAGTGCGCTGGCGGCGCCGGGGCGCGGGTAAACTGCCGTGGTTGACTTCGCGCCGAGCCGCTGTCGTGTGGCTCCCAGATCGAAAGCCTGATCCACTATGGACCTTCTCGTCGTCGGCTCGGGCTTTTTCGGCCTCACAATCGCGGAGCGGGCCGCGAGCGCCGGCCGTCGCGTGACGGTGATCGATCGCCGTTCCCACATCGGCGGTAACGCGTTCAGCGAGGCTGAGCCCGCTACAGGTATCGAGGTGCACCGGTACGGGGCGCACCTGTTCCACACCTCGAACGCGACGGTCTGGGAGTACGTCAACCGATTCACGGCCTTCACGCCCTATGTGCACCGGGTGTATACGAACCACGGAGGTGTCGTCTACCCGCTGCCGATCAACCTCGGCACGATCAACCAGTTCTTCCACGCTGCCTACTCGCCAGCGCAGGCGCGGGCCCTGATCACTGAACAGGCGGGGGAGTTCGACCCCAAGACCGCTCGGAACCTCGAGGAGCGTGCGATCGGCTTGATCGGCCGCCCGCTGTACGAGGCGTTCATCCGGGACTACACGGCCAAGCAGTGGCAGACCGATCCGACTGAACTGCCTGCCGAAGTCATCAGTCGCCTGCCGGTGAGGTACACCTACGACAACCGGTACTTCAACGACACCTGGGAGGGTCTGCCCGTCGACGGGTACACCGCATGGCTGGAGCGGATGGCCGATCACCCGAACATCACCGTGAAGCTCGATACTGATTTCTTCGATTCGTCGCAGCCGTTGCACAAGGCTGCCACTGTCGGGCAGGTCCCGATCGTCTACACCGGTCCGATCGACCGGTACTTCGACTATGCAGCGGGGGAGCTGTCGTGGCGCACGCTGGACTTCGAGGAAGAGGTCCTCGACGTCCAGGATTTCCAGGGCACCCCGGTCATGAACTATGCCGACGCGGACGTCCCGTACACCCGCATCCATGAGTTCAAGCACTTCCACCCCGAGCGGGCAGACCGCTACCCGACCGACCGAACGGTCATCATGCGGGAGTTCTCCCGCTTCGCGACTCGCGACGACGAGCCCTACTACCCCGTCAACACCTCCGAGGACCGCGCGGGTCTGCTGGCCTACCGGGACCTGCAGAAGGGGGAGAAAGACGTCCACTTCGGCGGGCGACTGGGCACGTACCAGTACCTGGACATGCATATGGCCATCGGCTCTGCCCTGACGATGTGGAACAACACCCTCGCCTGAGCGCCAGGAGTCATCGCGGCGTCGGTTCCTCCACCAGCGCGGGCATCGGCATCCACTCTCGGTCCCGGGCGATGGCACGGCCGTCCCGCAGTCCGCGGAAGAGATGGCTGGTGCCACGGATGGTGCGCTCGACGACGACCAGTCGGATGATCTCCTTGGCGAAGGTGAGCGCCGTGCCGACGGCGAACGGAAGGGGGCGGTAGAAGCCCACCGACCGGTAGTACTGCTTGATCAGCGCGCGGTTGCGCATGATGTAGTACCGGTAGGCGTCGCTCGAGGCGTTCATGTGGCGCACGCCCATATCCCACTGCTTGATCTCGCGGGTGCGCCGCAGCACGAATTCGTTCACGATGACGGATGTCGTGATTCGAGATGCCAGCCATCCGTAGACCTGGTCATCCCAGTAGATGAAGAACCGCGGATCGGGCAGGCCGATGCGGGCGACGATGTCACGATGGATGAACATCCCCTCGAAGCACCCGGAGTTCATCTCCTTGAAGCCCGAGTCGTCGAACTCCGCCGGGGCGAAGGGGATCGGGATGCCCATCCGGGCCGCGATGCGGTACTGCCAGTAGAACTCGCTGCCGTCGAAGTCGTAGCGGCGACCCTGGATGGAGCGGAAGCGCCCCGACCAGCGGCCCATCTTCGCGAGGCCGTCGGGAATCACCTCGACGTCGTCGTCCATGAGCCAGATCCACGCGGATCCGAGTTCATACGCCGTCTGCATTCCGGCGCTGAATCCTCCGGAGCCGCCCGTGTTGGTCTCGAGGCGGCGGTAGACCAGTTCCGTACCGAGGAGGTCGCGGAAGGAATCCACGACCTCGGCGGTGTCATCCGAGGAGGCATTGTCGATGACGACGACGTGCCCCGGCTTCGGTTCCATCTCGCTGATGCTGGTTAGTAGGCGCGCCAGCAACCCCGAGCGATTGAAAGTGACCGCGACGATGGTTGCCGTCGCGGGATCGAACCCTTCAGCTGTCGCGGTCATCGCTCCGCCTCGAAGACCGCCCGCCACGCGTCGGGTGACGTGAGCTGGGGAAGATCGCGACGATACTGCTCGGCCAGATTTGGCCAGCGTCTGCGGAGCTGCCGGTGCAGCGCTAGCGAATCGCGCAACATCCGGCGGAATTGTGAGCGGTCGCGGGTATAGATCGCTTTCCCGCGCCCATCCGCGGAGCTTACGAGCGCGCTGTCGTACGCCGGGACCCGCCACCAGTGGGCGTCAAGCTTGCCGAACTCCACTTCCGGCTGCACAACGTTTGCCGGATTCGGCTGGCGCAGCCAGTGGGACATGAGGGTCCGAAGGGTGAACCAGCGCAGCGCAAGACCCGCCGGGCTGTCGAACTCGTGCCGCTTAGTCTGCTTGAAGACAACCCGACCTCTGCGCGCACGCAGACGAGTGCTGTCGGCTGTGTGTACGACTGTTTCGGGGAACTTCGAGGCCAGCGCCCGAGCCTCGGGCATCGCCGTCGCGAGGGTGTGCCACATATGCTCAGGGCCGCTGAGAATGTCGCGCAGCGCGCGGTGCCGCAGAGCGGTCGGGTAGTACTGCATCATCATCAGATGCTTGAGGTCCATCCGCCGGCTGTGCCGTAGCAGTGTTCCGCCCTCCGGCACCTCCGAGTGAATCAGCGCAGCCACAATGCGGTTACGGGCGTGAAAATAGGCCTGCCAGTCGATCGTGTCGTCTTTACCCACCCACGACACATGCCACAGGGCGATGCCGGGTACTGAAACCGTAGGGAACCCTGCCTCGCCAGCGCGGAGGCAGTACTCGGCGTCATCCCACTTGATGAACGCCGGCAGGGCGAGGCCAATCTCGCGGACTGTCTCCATCGGGATCAGGCACATCCACCAACCGTTGTAGTCCGAATCCAGCCTCTGGTGCAGGATCTTCGTCTGGCGCAGGTTGCTCGCGCTGAAATCGTGCGGGAACTCCTCCTGGTAGAGAGTGCGCCACATGAACGGGACCTCATCCACGACTTCTGCCCACGCGTGCAGCTTCGGGCGATCCAGCAGGTCGAACATGTGCGCACCCACGATCGTGGGTCGGGTCGCATACCGTCCGAACACGATGGAGCGACGCAGGGATTCAGGTTCGACGAGCACGTCGTCGTCGAGGAGTTGGACGAAGTCGCTCTCCGGGCGATCGAGCGTTTCGAGCATCGCGCGCGAGAAGCCGCCCGACCCGCCGAGGTTGGGTTGACGGATGATCTGCAGCGTCTCTCCGAGGCGTTCGCTCAGCTGAGGATGCTCGGCTCGGTCGGCGACGAGATCGGTGCCTTGGTCGATGACGAAAATCCGGTCGACGAGCTCGAGGACATCAGGGCTGTCGGCCAGGCTCGCGAGCGTCTGCGCGCAGTAGTCGGGCTTGTTGAAGGTCGTGATGCCGAGGCTGGCTTTGCCGGTGCGGACGGGCTCTTGCTCGGTGGTCCACTCTGCGCCCTCGAACACTGCTGCGCTCTCGTCGGCCACGATGTCGAACCAGATCCAACCGCCGTCGCTGTAGCGATCAAGCGTCAGATCGAAGTGCGCTTCCGAGTCCCCT
>MDTG01046355.1_pt1 | contig 12644 bp, 9 predicted proteins | sample 811421 | NCBI WGS metagenome assembly MDTG01 (sample SAMN05326645, study PRJNA326480) | marine metagenome | isolation source: seawater | place: Pacific Ocean: South East | collected 2011 | reverse complement strand
TCATTGAAAGTATAGGCGTGATTCCAGATCCTGCAGCAAAAGCAACAAATTTTCTTATATTTTTAGAATCAATATTTTCTAATTTGAAATTTCCCTGAGGAACAGAAATCTCAACATAATCTCCAACATTTAATTTTTCATTCATAAAATTAGACACTTTCCCATCTTCTACTTTTTTAATCCCTACAGTTAGTTTTTCGTTTCTAGAAGAACTAATAGAGTAAGATCTTCTGCAATCTTCTCCGTCAACATCAACTTTAATAGTAATGTATTGACCAGGCACATAGATGAAATCATTAGAATATTTGCTGTCAATATCAAAGGAAATAGAAACTGAGTCATGGGTTTCTCTTTTAATTTGACTTACTTTAAAGGAATAAAATTGTGCCATTCTATTTATTTATTAATTTGTGCGAAAATCGTAAAAAATTTTTTAATAGGAATTCTTGTTCATTAAATAACTAAAATTTTAATTATGAAATACCAAAATATTTTATTTGAAACTCAAGACAATATTGCAGAAATTAAACTCAATAGACCAAAGCTTTTAAATAGTTTTAACTATGAAATGGCTAATGAGTTTTTAGAAGCTTTGAAAAAATGTGATAAAAACAAAAAGATTAGAGCAATTATAATTACTGGTATTGGAAGAGGATTCTGTGCAGGACAAGATTTGGAAGAAGCAACAAGAAAAAATGGACCTAAAATTGATGCTATTATTGAACACACTTATATCCCTATTATCAAAATGATTATCAGCATAAAAAAACCTATTATTTGCTATGTTAATGGTATTGCTGCAGGAGCTGGTGCTAATCTAGCAATTTCTTGCGATGTTACGTTTGCTGCAAGTTCTGCTAAATTTATTCAATCATTCATAAATATTGGTTTGGTTCCCGATAGCGGAGGAACTTATAACCTTCCTAGACTTATTGGAAGGCAAAGAGCAGCTGGACTTATGCTCAGTGGTGAAAAGATTTCATCTTTCGAAGCTGAAAAAATTGGGATGATATACAAAACTGTGGATGATGAAAATGGATATCAAGAAACTTATGATTATGCAAAAAAAATAAGTGAAATGCCAACAAAATCGATTGGTCTGATTAAAAGCCTCCTTAGCAAAAGCAATAGCAATAGTATTTCTGAACAACTAGAATTAGAAAAAAAATATCAAATTACAGCGGCAAACTCCAAAGACCATAAAGAAGGTGTAAAAGCATTCTTCGAAAAACGAAAACCCAAATACATAGGAGAGTAAATTTATTCTACCAAATTCATTTCATTAACTAGGTGTCCTGCTCCGGCATAAATATCTATCACCCAAAGAACATATCTTATATCTACCATAATATTTCGACATATATTTTTATCAAATAAAACATCACTCATAGTACTTTCCCAAGTTCTATCAAAGTTAATTCCAACCAACTGACCCTTAGAATCCAGAGCTGGACTACCAGAATTTCCTCCAGTTGTATGGTTAGACCCTAAAAAACAAATATTTAAAGTTCCATTAGCACCATATCTGCCATAATCTTTTTCATCATAGAGATTCTGTAATCTAGTTGGTATTTTAAAGTCAGACTCTCCTGTATTATATTTATCCATTATTCCATCTATTGTTGTAAACCAATCGTAAGACATTCCATCTCTTGGATTAGAACCTTCTACTTTGCCATAGGTGAGTCTCATAGTTGAATTTGCATCAGAAAAAAAAGACCTTTCTGGATAACTTTCCATTAGACTTTTTAAATACTTGCCCATAAGAAATTGGTGTTCTTCTCCGAGTTTTCTGTATTTAGGTAAGATAACATTTAAAAAATGGTCATATAAATTTGATGCAAAATCAACAACAGGATCTTTTTCTAAATATTTTACAAAAGATTTTTTATTTGAATTTAGGACTTTAAGAGTAGCCTCTAAATTAGAAAACTTACTTTTTTTGAATAAATTATCTACAAACAAATTTTCATTATCAAATTTTTGCAATGCAGAAATCATTAGCGGATTTTCTAAATCATCTGCTAAATGCTTTAAATAAATAGGAATTAGAGATTTAAAAACTTCTTTATCTACTTTGGCATCATAATTTTTAAAATAATTAATACTATTTTTTTGTTTGTTTTTAATTTTACTTTCAAATTCCTCCGCATCCTTAAGCTTACCAACACCATAAGAAAAACGAATAATTTCAGGACCATAATACCACAGTTCTATAAAAAGACTGTATGCTAATTGGTATTTTATTTTTTGCTCTTCAAGAGCAAAAAGTCTATCTAAAAGCAATTGATTGGAAGGACTTTTCTCAACCCATTTCTTTTCTTCAAAACGCTTTTTATCTACTGCTTGTTTTTTTCTTAAACCTAAATCTTGACCAATCCATTTCTTGTAGGCATTACTAATTCTAGATTGCTTGGATGCATATTTAATGAAATTTGCCTCGCTTAAATCCATTGAAGCATCTATATGTTTTAAACTATTTTTTCTCATTTCTATTCTAGCTGGTAATATTATATTTATATAATTATCTACAGCTTTTGAGGTTAGATACTGATCAGTTTTTCCAGGGAAACCAAATACCATAATAAAATCATTTTCTTTAATTCCACTAACTTTCACATCTAATGCAACAGGTGCATTGTAAGGAATATTATTTTGTGAAATTTCTGCTGGTTCATTTTCCTGATTAGCATAAATTCTAAAAACTGAAAAATCACATGTATGTCTTGGCCACACCCAATTGTCCGTATCTCCACCAAACTTTCCCATTGAACTTGGAGGAGCACCAACTAGTCTTACATCTTTATAAGTCTTGGATGTTATCAAATAATACTTATTTCCGTAAAAAAAAGGCTTAACTATATATTTATAGTTTGGCTGATTCCCGTATTGATTTTGAATTTTTTTAATGTTTTTAGAAACAACTTTTTTAAATTCTGATGAAGTCAAGTCAGCAGTATCTTTGAAAACCTCGTTTGTAACATCTTTGATACTAACTATGAAAGTTGCGGTTAATCCTGGATTAGTTAATTCTTCACTTTTAGACATAGCCCAAAAGCCATCTTTTAGATAATTATTTTCTAAAGAACTGTGCTGCTGAATTTGACTATAACCACAATGATGATTGGTTAAAATTAAACCTTGTTTACTAACCAATTCTGCTGTACATCCTCCACCAAAATGAACAATTGCATCTTTTAGGCTTGAATTATTAATGCTGTAAATATCCTCTACAGAAAGCTCTAAACCATCACTTTTCATTTGTCCTTCAATAACTTTTAAAAGCGATGGAATCCACATTCCTTCATGACCAAAGATTAAAATACCTTTAAAAGAAAAAATCGACAGAATTATTATTATTTTAAACTTCATAGACATAAATATTAGAATTTATTATTTGCAAATGTAATTGATAATAATTAAGTATTCATACATAACTATTATCCTTTGAACTATATTTGTAGGATGGTATTTTTGGAACACCTTTACAACTTAAGCATAGTCTTTGTTATTTTTAACCTAGTTTGGGGAATTATAGTCACCTTGCCAAAAGCTTTTATTACAGGATTTAATTCTAACAATCTGTTGAATCACTTTTTATCCGCATTAAAGTTTTTGATTTTAAGTAATTTAACTTTCTCCAAGTGTCTGAAATGCATTCAGGAAAATTCCATGAGTATTTTTGAACTTACCTTTATATATATAATTGGCGGTACTGTTCTATTTCTTTATATTATTGGAAAACTAAATAAGAAAAAATCTATGTTAAGTTTTGTATCTAACATGGGGTTACATGGAAAATTCAATATTAATTCTAACAATTCAAAAAATCTTAAATATGAAAATCATATTGCGGGTATAACCATTGTTTTTTTTACAGCTTGTATTGCATTTCCTATATTTGGAGAGATAATCAATAATAATCCATTAAACATTTGGTTTTACTATACTATTGAAGGACTGTACCAAGCACCTATTCTTAAAGGGATTTTTGGAATATCTGGTGTGTTTTTTATGGCTTCAATATTTCAAAAAGGAATTGCCACTATAAAAGATCTTGTATTGAAACTAAGTGGGCAAAATCCAAAAGAAATGGGAAAGAATCCACTTGAAGAAGTTTTTAAAAATGTAAATGGCAATCCGTTTTCTGAATCGAAAAAAAGTGAAAAAATTGACATAGACGATGATCTTTATGTAGATTTTGAAGAACTGGATGAAAAAGAAAATCCATGAAAATTATTGTACGAACTTTTGCTGGATTTGAAGAAATTCTTGCAAAAGAAATATTCCAAATCACCAATCTCAAAACGAAAATTGGCAAAAGAGCTGTTTACTTAGAAGGTAGTCTAGAAATAATATACTCTCTAAACTTGTGGTGTAGACTTGCACTAGATGTATTGGTAGAGTTGCACCATTATAAAGCAAGTAATGAAAATGAACTTTACAATGGAGCCTACGAATTTGTTTGGGACAATGAATTTTCTATACACGAAACATTTTCGATAAGTAGTGTAGTTAATTCCCCCTTTTTTAACCACTCTAAATATGCTTCATTAAAGATAAAAGATGCAATAGTAGATCAGTTTAACAAGAAAATTGGTAAACGACCAAGTGTAGATAGAGAAAATCCTGATCACAAGTTTGTAGTAAGAATTTCCCATAATCAAGTAAACTTACTATGGAATACGTCTGGTGACTCTTTATTTAAAAGAGGATACAGGACCATGACAGGACTAGCTCCGCTTAATGAGGTTTTGGCTGCGGGAATATTAAATTTCAGTGGCTGGGACTTAAAGAGACCTTTGATTGACCCTATGTGCGGTTCGGGAACATTTTTATGTGAAGCATTAATGCTAGCTAGAAATATTCCACCTACTATTAAAAGAAAATCTTTTGGCTTCATGAACCATAAAGACTATAACCATGGATTATGGGGAAAATTAAAGGCTAAATCATTAGAGGAAATAAATAACAACTATCCAACGATAATGGGGTTTGATAATTTTAATGAAATGATTATCGCAGCAAGGACTAATATTAATAATGTTTTACCAAACAACAACTGCAAAATTTCCTTCAAAGATTTTTTTGATTTAGAGCCCCCAGTTGAAAATCCTTTGTTAGTACTTAATCCTCCATACAATGTAAGAATAGCACAGGAAAAAAACCACTTGTTTTATGAAAAAATTGGTTCTAGACTGAAACACAATTGGAGTGGGTCTGACGCTTGGATATTAAGTGGAGATTTAGAAAGTTTAAAACACATAGGCTTAAGACCCATTAGAAAAATAAAGCTATTTAATGGGCCAATTGAAACAAAATTGGTGCAGATTCCTTTGTATAAGGGAAGTAAAAAAGATAAATACAGATAGAATATTAGACTATAGAATTGGATAAAAATAAAATTAAAAATATAATTGAGGAAAAAATAAAAAATCTTGTCTTAGAAATTGATGAACTAAGACAAATAGCAAAGCCTATAGAACCTGAAAATGCAATTGGAAGAATTAGCAGAATGGACGCTATAAATAATAAGAGCATAAATGATAGAATGTTAAGAAACTCTTTAGAAAAATTAAAAAATTTAAAAACTGGATTAAAAAGGCTAGAGAATATAGATTTTGGTATTTGTATTCAATGCAGAAGAGAAATTAATATAAACAGATTGCTTCTCATTCCAGAAACACTTAAGTGTGTAAGATGTAGTTAATTTTTTTTAAAAAAATCAAATTAAAAAATCGCTATTAATGAAAAGAAAACTTTTAAATTTGGGACAATTAAATTACACTATCCAAAAAACCTTCTCACCCTTAAATTCTAACAATGCAAATAAATAAAGGAAACATACTTAAAAGTATTAAAAGCTTTATTGGAGCTGACAATGAATTGGCTGTTAAAGAGGCTGAACACCAAATAAAAGTATTTGAAGTCGTGTTTCAAAAAGAGGTTGAAAGTTTCCAAGAAATAGGAAAAGAGGATAAAAAAAGTTTAAATCCGGAAAATGAACAAGAAAACATTTTAATATTAAAAGCTATTGAGGCATTTAAAAAAGCACAAGAAGATAAAAAAAACAAAAAAAAGAAGGAAGAAAAAAGTAATATTAAGTTAAAAAAAGAAATTCTTGAGAATTTTCAATTACTGATAAATAGTAAAGAAGAATTAGGACATTTAGCTAGGGGCATTAAAGAGATTAGAACTAATTGGAATAAAATTGGTTCTATATCACCAAATGAAGATCATAAACTTCAAAAAGAATTTAGCAAATTAAATGAATCTTTTAATTACAATTTCAATATCTATAAAGAACTTAAAGAAAATGATTTAAAGAGAAATTTTTCACTTAAAAATCAAATAATTCACGAACTAAAAAACTTAAATGAACTTAAAGAATATAATAAATTACAGATAGAGCTAAAGATATTACAGAACAAATGGGAAGAAGTTGGTCCTACTTTCAAAGAGCATTGGGAGGATTTAAAGAAAAAATATTGGGCGGAGGTTCATATAATACAAAAGAGAATAAATGAATTTTATAGTAAATTAAAGACTAATCTTAAAGACAATCTTGAAAATAAAAGGAAACTTATTGAAAGAGTAAAAAAACTCTCTATTCAGCAAACCAATAGTTCTAAAGAATGGGATTCATTAGCAAATCAGTTTAAAAATTGCCAAGCAGAATGGAAAAAAATAGGTCCTGTACCAAAAAAAGAAAATGATAAAATATGGAATGAATTTAGGTCATACTTTGATGAATTTTTTGACAAAAGAAATGAATTTTTAAAGATTCAAAAAGACAACAATAAAGAAAATTATGATTCTAAACTTGAGTTAATAGAAACTGCTAAAAAATATGTAGAAAATATTAAAAATGACAGCAATCCACTGTTAATCAAGAAGCTGCAAGAAAAATGGAAAGGAATTGGAAATGCAGGAAGATTTGCAGAACAAAAACTTTGGAAAAAATTCAGAGCTCAATGTGACTTATTTTTTGAGACAAAAAAACAAAATAGAAATTCTATTATCTCTGCTGAAAAAGAGAACTTAAAAACAAAAAGCTCACTAATTGCAGAATTTAAAAAATCTGAAAAATCTAGCTTTTTAGAGCTAATGAGTTTTATTAATGAATTTCAAAAAACTGGTGAAGTACCCAGAAAAAAATCAGAAGAAATTATTATGGAATTTGAAAATTTAATTCATCACATAATTAAATCTAATAATTTTACTAGCGAAGAAAAACATAAAATTAAAAGAGCTATAAAGTCTTCTTTAATAAGTAACTCTTCAGATCCAGAAACAACTTTCATAAACGAGAAGAATAGAATTAATAAACTTATTAATACAACTTTAAAAGAAACAACACAACTAGAAAATAATTTAGGATTTTTTTCAAACGCAAAAGGGGAAATGTTAGATGATTTCCAATCAAAAATTGAGAAGAATAAAGTTAAAATTTCAGATTGGAGAGACGAATTAAAAAAATTATCTGAAGTCTATCATAAAAATTAATTCTATCTTTCAATAAAGGACTATACCATGGAAAAAGATGTTTTAATTACAGATGATGCAGTTGTATTGGGTTTATTGGTTTCTTGTTTGGGTCTTATTTTTTATACCTCTCAACTAAAATCGCTTAAAACTTTTTATAAAATAATTCCAGCTCTTCTATTATGCTATTTAATACCATCACTTTTTAGTACAGCAGGTATTATATCTCCAAAAGTTTCTGGACTATGGCCGGTTGCTAAAAATTACTTTCTTCCAGCATCATTAATTTTAATGACCTTAAGTACAGATTTAAAAGGAGTAATTAAACTTGGTCCAAAGGCTTTAATTATGTTCTTTACTGCAACAATTGGAATAATTTTAGGTGGCCCTATTGCTATCATGATAACTTCTTTATTTTCACCAGAAACAGTTGGAGGATTAGAATTTGATGCTATATGGAGAGGAATGGCTACACTAGCTGGTAGTTGGATTGGAGGAGGAGCGAATCAAACAGCTATGTTAGAACTTTACCAATTCAATCCTGAAAAATATGGTGCAATGATAACAGTTGATATCGTTGTTGCCAACATATGGATGGCTTTTATATTATTTGGAGCAGGAAAAAGTGATAAAATTGATAAATGGTTAAAAGCAGACTCAAGTACTATAGATGAATTGAAAAATAAAATGGAAAATTATTCCTCAACAGTAGAAAGAAATACAGCTTTTCAAGATTTAATGAAAATAAGTTCTATTGCATTAGGAGGAGTTGGAATAGCTCATTTTTTAGGTTCTATTTTATCAAAATGCAATAATTATTTTCCAATTTTTAATGACTCTGTTTTTACAAGTCATTTTTTCTGGGTAGTAGTAGTCTCCACTACTCTTGGACTGGGATTCTCCTTTACAAGTTTAAGATCTTTGGAAGGAGCTGGAGCATCAAAAATTGGAAGTGTATTTATTTATTTACTTGTTGCTATTATTGGCATGAAAATGGATATTACTAAGGCTTTAGAGGAACCACTTTTAATTGTTGTTGGACTAATATGGATGATTTTCCACGTAGGTCTTTTAGTACTAGTAGCAAAAATTATCAGAGCTCCATTCTTCTTCTTAGCCGTAGGAAGTAAAGCCAATGTAGGTGGTGCAGCTTCTGCTCCAATTGTTGCTTCTGCATTTCATCCTAGCTTGGCGCCAGTAGGTGTATTATTAGCTGTTTTAGGGTATGCTTTAGGAACTTATGGAGCAATAATATGTGCGACTTTAATGGAAATTGTAAGTCCTTGAAAAATTAAAATGAATTTATGTACAAACTATTACTTATAATTTCAGGATGGAAAGTTGATGTACTTCCCCCTAAAGAATATAAAAGATGCGTGTTGGTTGGGGCCCCTCACACAAGTAATTGGGATTTTTTTTATGCTATTTTACTATTAAAAATCCTTAAAGTTCCATTCAAATTTGCCATTAAGAAACAATGGTTTAGATTTCCATTTAATCTTATTATTGGTCCTTTAGGTGGAATACCTATAAACACAAATAAAAATGACAGTAATGGCAATGTTAAAAAAATGGCTGATTTTTTTAAAAAAAATAAAGAATTTGCAATGGCAATTACTCCAGAGGGAACAAGATCTTTAAGAAAGAAATGGAAAAGTGGGTTTTATCACCTTGCTAAAGATAATAACCTTCCAATATGTTTTGGTTTCTTGGACTACAAAACCAAGATAGCTGGAATTGGAGGACCAATATTTCCATCTGATGATAAGGATGCAGACATGAAAAAAATAATGGAGTTTTACAATGACAAAAAACCAAAATATCCTGAGAAATTTTCTTTAGATAAAAGATTTATTTAATGAAATTTTTTTTATAGAAAAAGTGCATGCAGATAACATGGGGGAAGCTTATTGCAGATAGAAAAATAAAAAAATAAGCTATACTCTTTTCAGTGTCTAAATCCAAATAATAAATTGCAGTAAAGTAGAGAAATATTGCACCTATATTAAAAGGCAAAGCATTCTTAAACATCATTAAGTGAGTATGTTTAAGCTTGTTTTTTAAGTGCATCCACCCTATTCTACTATGCTGAAATATAAAATAAAGCCCAAAGGTTAGAAGTAAACTTTCATTGTTAGACAACAAAAAGAAAGCAACTATTATCAACCATTCTACTTTTTGATAATAAATTGCTGTAAAAAAAGGAAATATTAAAAGAAGATTACCAACTAATACATAATTAAAGTTAACCATTGGCAGTTTAATTTTTATTATAAGTAATATTTTAGCAAACTCTTCAAAATGAATTAAAAATAAAGAACTAAAAAGAACTGTTCCCCATAATATAGCTATTGCATTAGAAGCTATATTCCAATTGTTAATTTCTGTTTGACCAAAATGCCAAGCAGAGTAAATTAAAAAAAATACCAAGCCTAAGATAGGAATCCAAAACCATATTAATACAATAGGAACCATCATCAATAAATAGTAAAAGATAAACTTAAAATTAATGGTGTTTTTTTTGCTTAATATTTCCGTTAAATGATCTAAAGCTCCGTGTGGAATTCCTATTATTAACAAACCAAGAGTCAAAACTGCTAAGTTATTCGATGACAAATTTAGCAGTTCGTTAGATGCGCTGCTTTCATCTAACAATATATAGACAATCATTAGAATTGGAAAGAGAAGTCTTTTAAATTTCCAATAAACCCAATAAAATATAGATTTTATAAATATTCCAATTTGTAACTTATAAAACATATATAATTCTTCTTTTAGAGAAGTTTTTTCGTCTAAGAATTGTAAAACAAAATAGGATGATTTAACATTAAATAACCTTTCAAAAATCGGCTTTCCTTTGTTTGGCCAAATGGTTAGAATTATTAAAAGTAACTGATCATAAAAAAGGAATCTTTTCTTGGACTTTAACTTTTTAGCTTGCAAGACACCTTGGTCACAAATCAATTTCGCATGGCGGTACATATTTTTGAATGCATAGCCTGTACTTGGCTTAACATTACCTGCCCTAGTTCCAATATTTACCCATTTTTTCCCTGAGGATTGCTTTGGCAAATTAGAACTCATTGGGATTACTCCTTCTTCTTTAGAAATGACCTTATAAGATCCAAAGTTTTTGGTAATGAATTTATCTAATTCCTTCTCTGCTTCCGATTTATCAATTATTTTTTTACCAAATCTTGTCAGCTCTATCAATGCTGAATTTGAAGTATATGGAAGGATATAGACAAATTGTGTAGATTTTTCTTGAGGGATTCTAAAATCCATCATATGGTAAACACTTTGGTCTAGTTCCTTTTCTTGTAATTCAACTTTTAATCCAAAAAATGATTGTGAAATATTGAAATCTCCGTTTAGAATATTTTTAAAGTCTGGAGGTCTACTATCAAAAACCCATTCGGATGTATATTTTTTTTCTAAAGTACTTATATTTAAGTTTTCTTTTTCTTCAATTTTAAATACTTTTTCTAAACTATGTTCTATATTATATTGGAGCATTATTTTTCTTGTCCAATTATATAAATCAATACTATCAACATGAAAATATTCTGTAGGATCTATTCGATTACTTTCATTGTCATTAATTTGAATACTCGTCCAACTTTTAGAAATAATGGTTGAAAAGTTTTTATATATTTCGTCTTTTCTGTTGGCCCAAAAACAAAACGTCTTGTCATTTTCAAGTTTTTCACTCGGCTCTATAATTAAAAGCTTTTTATTATTTAGTAATGAATGTTTGGCCATTTCAATTAACAAAATGCAAGTACTTGCACCCCAGCCTACAAAAATTATATCGTAATGTTGATTTTTTAACAAATTTCAATTTGAGTTAGACAATATATAACATTTAGCAATTAAAAATTTTAATTTAGTATAATTAAAAAACTATGCAAAGTCATTAACATAATTAATTGAAATTAGTTTTAATGATATAAATTATTGTATTAATAATAACAATATATTTAGCGAAAAATGAAAATGAAAAAATCACTTTTTATCCTATGCTTGTTCTCTATTTTATTATCCTGCATTAACAATTCAAAAAAAGTAAAATCAACAGTGAATTACCCTATTACAAAAAAAAAAGAAGTTGTAGATAATTATTTTGGAATTGATGTAAAAGATTCATATAGATGGTTAGAAGATGATAGATCTAAAGAAACAGAATCCTGGGTGAAGGCAGAAAACGAAACAACATTCGCCTATTTTAAAAATATTTCATTTAGGTCAGAATTAAAAAAAAGATTAGAATACCTGTGGAATTACGAAAAGATAAGTGCTCCTTTTAAGGAAGGGGAATTCACTTATTTTTACAAAAACGATGGTTTGCAAAATCAATATGTAATTTACAGGCAAAAAGAAAATGAGTCTTCGGAAGTTTTTTTAGATCCTAACCAATTTTCTGAAGATGGTACAACCTCATTAGGAGCTTTAAGTTTTTCAGATTCTGGTAACATAGTAGCCTATTCTATTTCGGAAGGTGGAAGTGATTGGAGAAAAGTAATCGTAATGGATATCTATTCAAAAGAGATTATAGAAGACACTATACTAGATGTGAAATTCTCTGGTCTTTCTTGGAAAAAAAATGAAGGATTCTTTTATTCTAGTTACGACAAACCTGAAGGAAGTGAATTATCTGCAAAAACTGATCAGCACAAACTTTATTACCACAAACTAGGAACATCACAAGATGAGGACCAACTTATATTTGGAGGAACTGATGAAGAAAAACATAGATATGTTGGCGGGAATGTTACCGAAGATGGAAACTACTTATTTGTTTCAGCAAGTGTTTCAACATCTGGAAATAAATTATTTATGAAAGACTTATCAAAACCCAACAGCGATTTTATAACTATTTTAGACCACACCAATAGTGATACATATGTGATGGAAAATGAAGGAAGTAAATTGTATTTAGCAACCAACTTAAATGCTCCTAATAAAAAAATAGTAACTGTCGATGCTTCTAATCCATCTACTGAAAATTGGGTGGATTTTATTGCTGAAACAGAACATGTTTTAAGTCCATCTAATGGTGGTGGGTATTTCTTTGCAGAATATATGGTGGATGCTGTTTCTAAAGTAAAGCAATACAACTATAACGGTGAAATGATTTTCGATGTAGAACTTCCAGGTCT
>MDTG01435555.1_pt1 | contig 12646 bp, 10 predicted proteins | sample 811421 | NCBI WGS metagenome assembly MDTG01 (sample SAMN05326645, study PRJNA326480) | marine metagenome | isolation source: seawater | place: Pacific Ocean: South East | collected 2011 | reverse complement strand
ACCGGTTGCTACTTCTTTGACTTGGTTTTTTTCTCTAAAAAGTGTAGTTATTTCACCATTATAAATTACTACCCCGTCTCTGATAATTCTAGCTTTTGATTTACTTTTAATTTCACCACTAATCACTTTGGAGCCAGCAACTTTACCCGCACTAGACACCTTAAATATTTTTTGAATTTCTGCTGTTCCTAAAATTGTTTCTTTAGTTTCTGGCTCTAAAAGACCAGAAAGTGATTTTTCTATATAATCTAGAGCTTCATAAATAATATTAAAATATCTAATATCAATTTTTTGTTCCTCAGCTAATTTTTTCGCTTCCCTATTTGGTTTTACATTAAATCCAATTAAAATAGCATCTGATGCTTTAGCTAAAGATACATCTGTCTCATTAATCATACCGATATCTGATAAAATTATTTTTGCTTCAACCTCCTTATGTTCGATTTTATTAATTGCCATTTTGATAGCTTCGCTTGATCCGTGAACGTCTGATTTAATTACTATATTAAGTTCGTCTTTGATTTTAACATTGTCAAAAAGGGTAGTTTTATCTTTAACTAAAAGATTATTTTTATCACTGTTAGTTTTTTTAAATTCAGTTATTTTTTTTGCTTCTTCCTCATCTTTTGTAACCACAAACTCAGCGCCTGAATAAGCGGGTTCATTCATGCCCAGTATCTCAACAGGTGTTGAAGGATAGGCTTCATTAATTGTTTTTCCTTCGTGATTTATCATCGCTCTAATTTTACCCCAAGTGTCGCCGCATATAAAATAATCACCTCTTGACAACTTTCCATTGCTTATTAATATTGTAGATACTGGCCCCTTACCTTTATCAATTTTTGACTCGATAACTACACCTCTTGCTTTATCAGTAAAAGAAGCCTTTAAGTCTAGTATTTCTGATTGAAGTAAAATGTTCTCCTTTAGTTTATCTAAATTTATTTTCTTAAGTGCTGATACTTCTACAAACAATGTGTCTCCGCTAAGATCCTCAGCGATTAATTCGTACTGCATCATCTCATTTTTAATTTTATTTATATTTTTTTCTGGTAAATCACATTTATTAATTGCAACAATTATTGGAACATTTGCTGCTTTAGCGTGCTTGATAGCCTCAACAGTCTGAGGTTTTATTCCGTCATCAGCAGCCACGACTAAAACAACTATATCTGTAATTTTTGAGCCTCTTGCACGCATTTCTGTAAAAGCTGCATGACCTGGAGTATCAATAAAAGTAATTAGTTTATTATTACTAGTTTGAACTTGATATGCACCAATGTGTTGGGTAATGCCTCCAAACTCTCCTGACACTACATTCGTATCTCTTAGAGCATCTAATAATGATGTTTTTCCATGATCGACATGACCCATAATCGTAACTACTGGCGGCCTTGTTTTAACGTCACCTTTAAATTTTTCATTCTGCTTAACATCTTCAAATAAAGTTTTTTCTTCTAAAATTGGTTTGTGTCCAAATTCTTTTACTATGTACTCTGCAGTATCTTTATCGATATTATGATTAATTGTAGCAACCACTTTCATATTAAATAAAAATTTTATTATTTCACTCGATTTTTCTGCCATTCTATTTGAAAGTTCTTGGATAGTAATTTGTTCTGGAATTTTGACTTCTTTAATAACTTTTTTAAATTCCTTTTTTTCTTCACCTTCGGGTCTATTTTTTTTCTCTTTCAATCTTGCTCTTCTAACTGAGGCTAAACTTCTTTGTTTAATGTCAATTTCTTCTACATTTAGGGCTCTTGAGACTGTTAGTTTGAAATCTCTTTTATCGACCGGGCTTTTTAATTTTAACTTACCTTTTCCAACTGATTTACTATCTTTTTTAATAAAATCTTTTGTTGCTTGTTGTTCAACAAATTTTCTTTCAAAATTTTTTCTCTTCGTATCAGAGTTAAAATTAATGTTTGGAGACGATCCAAATTTATTTTGAGTTTTATTACCTCTATAAGTTTTTTTTTTCTCAACTGAGAATGATTTTTTTCCTGAGGATTGAATATTACTAGTATCAATTTTCTTTTTTAAATTAGAAGAAATCGTAAGTGTTTTTTTTTTATCTTTAACCATAACATTATTTGTAAACTATCTCTCTAGCAGCCATAATTAAATCATCTGCCTCTTTTCTCGATAAAGAAAATTCCTCAAGGTATCCCTCAACTCTAATTTTTTTTCCTTTAATTTCGTCAAAACCACCAATAAGTTCATCTGAAGACAAATCTGCAAAGTCGTTTAATTTTTTTATGTTTTTTTGACCAAGGATTACTAACATCCCTTGTGTCATGCCTTTAAGGTTAATTAAATTCTCTTCAACGCCTAATTCTTTTAATTTCAACGCAACAGCTTCTTTTTGTTTAATTAAAGTCTCTTTCGATCTACTGATAAGTTCAGATGCTGTTTCCTCATCAATAGCGTCAATTTTGGAAATATCCTCAGAGTTTGCTTGTGCAATTTCATCGACTGAGGTAAATCCCTCTGACACTAAAAGTTGCCCTAGAGTTTCATCAACTTCTAAATTTTTTATCAATGAATCTGTTCTTTCCTTAAATTCGTTTTGTCTTCGCTCTGAGTCTTCTTTATCAGTCAAAATATCAATTTCAAAATTTGTAAGTTTAGATGCTAAACGTACATTTTGACCCCTTCTGCCGATTGCCTTGCTGAGATTTTCCTCAGTCAAAATAATATCTATCCTTTTGTTATCTTGGTCTATAAGTACCTTCTGAATCTCTGCAGGTGATAAGGACTCTGAAATTAAAGTAGGTAAATCTTCAGTCCATTTAATAATGTCAATTTTTTCTCCATGAAGCTCGTTTACTATTGTTTGGACTCTACTTCCTCTCATTCCTACACAGGCGCCAACGGGATCGATTGATGCATCTTGTGAATAAACACAAATTTTTGCTCTACTTCCAGGGTCTCTGGCTACAGATTTAATTTCTATTGTACCCTCATAAATTTCTGGAACTTCTTGGAAAAATAGTTTTGCAAGAAATTGCGGATGTGCTCTGGACAAGAATATCTGATGACCTTTTAATTCTTTTTTTACCTCATAACAGTATGCTTTAACCCTGTCTCCTGTTTTTAAAATCTCTCTAGGAATTAACTCATCTTTTTTAATTACTCCCTCTGCTTTTCCTAGATCTATTATTACGTTCCCATATTCAAGTCTTTTAATAATTCCACTTAAAATCTGACCCTGTTTATCAATAAAATCTTCGTACTGTCTGTTTTTTTCAGCTTCTCTTACTCTACTGCTGATAACTTGTTTTGCGCTTTGAGCCGCGATACGACCAAAATCTATTTGTGGCAATTCCTCATATATTTTTGCACCGAGTTTAAGGTTGTCTACATCAGTATTAATTTTTTTAGCCTGCTCTAAAGTTATTTCTCTTGCTGAGTCCTCCACCTTATCAACAATTTCAAGGACTTTATTAATTTTTATCTCACCATTCTCTCTATTAATTACAACCTCAATATTATTATCATTACCAAATTTTGTTAATGCAGCCTTTTGAATTGCGCTTTCCATTGAACCAATGACTAGCTCTTTATCAATAGACTTCTCATTAGCTACCGCCTCAACTATTCTTAATAATTCAAGTTTATCTAAACCTCGATTTAACATTTCACTACTCCTAAAAAAAAATGGGCTAACGCCCATTTTGAATTTGTAAAAATTTAATTAGTTTTTAGAAGAAAATTAAGGTTTTTTCAAGATTACAATTTAAATAAATTAACTTTATCTGTTTTTTCCCAAGAAAACTCACCTTTATTTGTTGGTTTTCTTCCAAAGTGACCGTAGGAAGACGTAATTTGATAAATGGGCTTGTTAAGTTTTAACATCTCTCTTATGCCCCTAGGAGATAAATCAAAATTTTCATCAATTATTTTTTTAACTTTATCTGTTTTATCATCATCGCCTTCAGCCAGCTTTATATATATTGAAAGAGGTTTAGATACACCGATAGCATAAGCGAGTTGAATTAGGCACTTTTCAGAAACTCCCGATGATACTATATTTTTAGCTAAGTATCTTGAAGCATATGCTGCAGATCTGTCCACTTTAGTGGGATCTTTTCCAGAAAAGGCTCCTCCTCCATGAGGTGCTGCACCTCCGTAGGTATCCACTATAATCTTTCTTCCAGTAAGACCAGTATCACCATCTGGTCCACCAATTATAAATTGACCAGTAGGATTTATATAAATCTCATTTTGTTTTAGGTCCTCTAAAAACTTTTGAGGAATAGACTTTTCTATGTAAGGAATAATTAGTTCTCTTACTTGATCTTGTTTGATGTCTTTAGAGTGTTGTGTGGAAATCACAACTGAGGTAACTTTGATTGGCTTACCTCTAGCATACAACATAGTCACTTGACTTTTTGAGTCTGGTTCAATTCCTTTTAAAGATCCTTTTTTTCTGTCTTCAGCCATAAGCCTTAGAATTTTGTGGGAGAAGTGAATTGGTGCAGGCATTAAATCTTCCGTTTCTTTACATGCATAACCAAACATTATTCCTTGATCGCCTGCGCCCTCGTCTTTATTTTCATTGGAGTCTACCCCCATTGCTATATCTGTGGATTGCTCGTGTAAATTGGTTTCTATATTAGCAGTTTTCCAACTAAATCCTTCTTGATCATAGCCAATATCCTTTATGCAATTCCTTACTTCATTTATCAATTCATCTTTTTCTAATTTTGGTCCTCTTGTCTCACCTGCTAAAACTACTTTATTAGTTGTAGTTAACGTCTCACATGCAACTCTTGATACAGGATCTTTAGCTAAATAAGAGTCTACAACCATGTCAGATATTCTGTCACAAACTTTATCTGGATGACCCTCTGAAACTGACTCGCTAGTAAATAAATAGTTTTTATTTTCCATTATATTTATTTCTAATAATAAAAGATAAAATATATGTAAATAAAAGAGCAAAAAATATCAAATCATTTTTATTTTTATTTTCATTTTGTATTAATGGTACCTCGAGTTGAATAAAACCTGCTTCGTACGAATTAAGATTTTTTATAACTTCTCCTTTATTGCTTATAAAAGCACTAATCCCTTTATTTGCAGACCTAACTAAAAATGTATTATGCTCTATAGCCCTAAATATACTTTTTGCAAAATGTTGGTGTGGACCTATAGAGTTGCCGAACCATCCATCTTCAGAAATATTAACAATTAAATTTGTTTCCTTATCAGATGACTGAATTAAATTAGTAAAAATTATTTCATAACAGATAAGTGGTAGAATATTTAATTTATCAAATTTTAGATTTTCTAGCTTTTCACCAATCAAAAATGATCCATGTCCTTCGGTTATTTTTTTTAGTCCAATTTGACTTAGAGTTTTTTCGAAAGGTAGGAATTCTCCAAATGGTACTAGTTTTGTTTTCTGGTATTCTTGTACAATCTCCATTTTATTGTTAACTAAAATTAAACTATTATAAACTCCTTTCTTTTCACTATTAAAACGGTTTACTCCAAAGAGAATAAAATGATTTTCTTTAAAGTTCTTGGAAAATATTTGTTTTAAATCTAATATTTCTTTGTAACTGTAACCACTAAATACACCTTCAGGCCAGATGTATAAAGTTTGCTTTTCATCTTTAGGGTCGCTGTATCTAATCAATTTTTTCAACCTATCTTCTATATCGTTTCGGTTGAGTCCAAATTCTAATTCAAAATTAGGTGAAACTATTTTTATATTTATTTTATTTTCAATATCTTTAATTTTTTCTTGGTTTAAATTTATTGAATGATTACCATAAATATAAAACATTAAAAGTGCAAAAACCAAAATAGTAAAAGTGTAAATTTTTCCAATAAATTTCAAATTTAAAAATATTACAGCGGGTAACATAAAAATTGTTATTGAAATAAGATTAAAAGCAAATAGTCCTGAAATATTTAAAATTTGAATTATTTCGGTAGCCCATGAAAAACTATATGCCCAGAAGTTCCATGGAAAACCAGTAAAAATGTAATTTCTTACGTAGTCTGCAAAAGCTAGACTGGAGGATAAAAGAATTATTGATTGAAAATTAAAATTTAAAAAAGGACCAATTAGAAGGGAAACAAGAGAAAAAAATAAACTCAGAAATAGTGGTATTAAAATCAAACTGAATGGTATTAATATTTTAAAATTATCATCAAATGTAAGTGAATTTGTTATCCAATGTAAACCACTTAAAAAAAATCCAAAACCAAATGCGGTTCCAAATAAAAATATATTTTTTCTATAAGGTTTTTTTCTATAAATACTCTTAGATTTTTTTTTAATATAAACTAATAGGTAAAAAAAAATTGGTAAAACAAAAAAATTAACAAATGTAAAATTAAAAGGCTGAAAAGATAAAACAGACATTGAACCTATTAAAAATGGAAAAAGAAATAAGGTGAGAAACCTATTGTCGAGATATTTTTTAATCATCTAATCTATATACGAAAGAAATTTTTTTTCTAATTTTCTCATTTTACTAAAATCTCTATTTTTTTTATGATCATAGCCAAACAAATGAACTAAACCATGTATCCAAAGTTTATTAAATTCTAATTTGAAATTTTTTTTATCATTTTTATTTCTAATTTTATTTAAATTTATAATTATATCCCCTAAATATATTTCTTTCTCTTTTTTAAGTTTTATTTTTAAATCCCTTTTATTATAAAATGGAAACGATAATACATCGGTAGTTCTATCTTTATTTCTAAATTTTTTATTTAATTTTTTTATTTTATTATTTCCGGATAGTAATAGTGTAAAAAAGATAATATTTTTTTTATATTGATAAAATTTTCTATTTAAGTTTTTAACTCTTTTTTGAATAAAATTATCAGGATTTGGTAAATAATTTTTCCAATTATTGTAGTTAGTGACTATATTAATTTTTATCATCAGTGCTTTTTTTTTGATAAGCCCTAATAATTTTAGAAACTAAAGGATGTCTTATTACATCTCTGTGATCAAATTCGACAATTTCAATTTCTTTTAAATTTTTTAATATATTAACTGATTTTATAAGACCAGACTGTGATTTATTGATTAAATCTATTTGAGAAGGATCTCCGTTCACTACAAGTTTTGAGTTTTCTCCAATTCTAGTCAAAAACATTTTAATTTGAGTTTCTGTTGCATTTTGAGCCTCATCCAATATCGCAAAACAATTTTTTAATGTTCTTCCTCTCATAAAAGCTAGCGGAGCTATTTCAATTTCTCCTGTTTCAATTTTTTTATCAATTTTATCTGCTCCAAATAACTCATAAAGAGCGTCATACAAAGGTCTTAAATACGGATCAACTTTTTCCTTCATGTCACCTGGTAAAAAACCCAATTTTTCTCCAGCTTCAACAGCTGGACGAGATAAAATAACTCTTTCAATTTTCTTTTCCATTAACAAAGTTACACCAACTGAAACTGCTAAAAAACTTTTTCCAGTACCGGCTGGCCCAAGAGACATCACTATATCCTTTTCTTTTAAGGCTTTGATATAATCAGACTGCTTTTCAGACCTAGCTATTACTGACTTTCTAGGGGTCTTAATTAATTGTTTAAAAGATTTCACATTTGTGTCATCTAATTCAGTATTTTTTTTCACTGATAAAAGTATATCCTCCTTTTCAATAATTTTTGTTAAATAATATTTATCTATCAGAAACTTTATAGCTTCACAAAATACTTTAATATTTTCTTTGTCTCCCTTGCAAGTAATTGAATTTCCCCTGAAATAAGTACGGGTTGTGGTAAGTTTTTCTAAATCTTTTAAGTTTTGATCAAATTGACCTACAATAGACATTAATGTTTCGTTATCAGTTATTTGAATATTTACCGTTTCGTTATCAATTCTTTTTATAATAAGATTATGATCTAGTTTACTTATCTCAGACATAATTAGGCAGCAAATTCTTTTTGATTTTGTGTTTTTCTTATAATTCCAAATAAAGTTTTTTGATTTCCACCAAAAATATTAACTTCTTTCATCTTTCCTATTAAATTTTCATTACTTTTTACAATTACTGAATTCGCAAATTCATCACGACCGAAAAATTCATCTTTACCGCTTACCTTATTTTCAAACAACACTAAAGATTTTTTACCAATAAGATTTTTTTTGTATTTCATTTTTATAGAATCGGCTTTCTTCTGGAAAGCAATTAGTCTTTTTTTTGCTATATGTTCTGGAATATTTTGCATTTCAGCGGCCGGTGTGCCTGGTCTTGGGCTGTATATAAATGAGTATGAGCCGATATACTCTATTTTTTCAAGTAATATTAAAGTTGCGTTAAAATCACTTTCCGTTTCCCCAGGATATCCAATAATAAAATCGCTTGAAAATTTTATCTCAGGATTTACTTTTTTTATTTTTTTTATCAATGCAAGATAATATTCTATTGTATGTTTTCTATTCATGTTTTTCAGAATTTTGTTTGAGCCGCTTTGGACAGGTAAATGTATCAGAGGCATTAATTTTTCTGAATATTTGTGAACATCAATTAAATCTGAAGTAAAATCTAAAGGATGAGAAGTTGTATATCTTATTCTTTTAAGTTTTTTTATTTTTGAAATTTCTATTATTAAGTCTGATAATTTCTTTCCTCTAAAATTATATGCATTTACGTTTTGTCCAAGAAAAGTAATTTCTTTCGATCCATTATTCACAAGCTCATTACACTCGTTTAATATTTCCACTAAAGATCTTGAGAATTCTGGACCTCTAGTATATGGGACTACACAAAATTTGCAAAACTTATCACAACCTTCTTGTATAGTTAAAAAAGATGAAACTTTATTATTCGAATTTTTGATCAGATTTAAATTATCAAATTTGTCTATTGTATCAAAATTAGTTGAGTTTATTTTTTTATAATTTTGTTCTATTTTCTTTATAGTTTCATTAAACTGATGGTAAGACTGTGGACCAATAACTGCATCAATATAATTTTCTTTATTTAATAAAATATCTGACTCAGCTTGCGCAACACATCCTGCTATTACAACAATTGGTTTTTTTTTATTTTTAAATATTTTTTTTATTCTACCAATGTCATGATAAACTTTTTCTGTAGCCTTTTCTCTTATGTGACATGTGTTCAGAACATAGCAATCTACCTCGCTTAAATTTTCTGTTTTTTTATAATTAATCTTTTTTGCAAGATCATAAATACGTTCGCTATCGTATTCATTCATTTGACAGCCAAATGTTTTTATATAAATTTTTTTTTTCAAATTATTTTTTTATTTTAGAGCCATAAAGTTCAAGTTTATGATCTACAAGATTATATCCTAATTTTTTAGCTATTTTTTTTTGAAGTTCCTCTATATCTTTATCAACGAATTCAACTATTTCACCACTATTAATATCAATTAAATGATTGTGATCGTCATTAATTTCATAACGGGCTTTGCCTGCTTTAAAATCATGTTTGACAAGAATACCCGCTTCCTCAAAAAGTTTAACTGTTCTATAGACCGTAGCTATGCTTATTTTATCATCCAAATCTGATACTCTCTTATGTAATTCGTCCACATCTGGATGGTCTTTAGATCCATAAACTTCTTTGGACTCTGAAAGCACTTTAGCAATCACTTTTCTTTGATCAGTAAGTCTTACACCTTTTTGCTTGCACTTTTCCTCAATAATACTCATATGCTAATTTAACTTAAATAGATGGGCTTAATCAATTTTTTTTCGACTAATTTTTTGATGAATAATTTTTCTATATTTTTTAGGTCAAATTGCTTTAAATCTATGTCTTTAAACCCAAAAAGCGTTACTTTTTTTGATATTTCTAGACCTTTTGCTACTGCTAAGGCTGTTCTAATTCCTGAAAAACTGCCTGGTCCTTGGTTTATGATTATGGTAAAATTTTCATCAAGCTTAGATTCATACTTTTTTAAAAAGTCATAAATTTCAGAAACAAGATTGTCACTTCTTTTATTTTTATTTTTCAAGATATGAATAAAAAAATCTTTATTTATTCTTAAACCTAATTTATCATCCTTTCCTATGCAACTAATAATTAAAAAGTTTTCAATCATATTAATAATTATTATATCTTTTCATCTTAATTATTTAAAGTTGTTTGCGTCGAATGAATATGGTTTTGATGATTTTGGTGTAATTTCAATAATGTACCACAGATTTAATGAAGACAAATATCCATCTACTAATATCCAAATAGACGTATTTAAGAAACAACTCGAAATCATCAAAAAAGAAGGTATTAAATTTATTAACCCAAAAAATTTTGAGGAAAGCCTAAAACTGAATAAAAATCAGAGAAAAATCTTATTTACTGTAGATGATGGGTTATTATCTTTTTATAATAATGCATGGCCGATTTTAAAAGAGAAAAATATTCCTTTTATATTATTTGTTAATACAAGAGAAGTTGGGTCTTTTAACTATATGAACTGGGATCAAATTCAAGAACTTTATAAATCAAACATTGTAGAAATAGGAAACCACAGCCATTCTCATGAATATCTTGTTGACGAAAATCCAAAGATCATTAAAGAAGATATCTTAAAATCAATTAAGATCTTCCAAGAGAAATTAGGAAGAAATTCTGATTTTTTCTCATACCCTTTTGGAGAATATAGTTTAGAATTTAAGAAAATTATAAAAGATTTAGGCTTTTCTTACGCTTTCGGTCAACATTCCGGCGTTATTGATGAAACAAAAGATTTATTTGAATTACCTAGATTTCCTATAAATGAAAAGTATGGCGAACTTAAGAGATTTAATACTCTAATGAAGACTTTACCATTAAAATATAAAAATATTTCACCAGAAGATAAATATTTAACTCAGGCAAATAATCCTCCCACGGTGATAGTAGAGTTCCTAGAAAATGCAAAAAATCTAAGACAAATTAACTGTTTCTCAAATGAAGGTAATAGATGGAGAAATTCAAAAATAAATTTTATTGATGATACTACTTTAAAAATTGAAATAACTGAAAAATTTGCTAGCGAGCGTGGAAGAATTAATTGTTCACTAAAAGAAAGTAATGGCTTCTGGAGATGGCTTGGTGTTCAATACGTAATAAGTGAAAAATAATTTAAGAATTTAGCTCTATCTGCTTAACAGAATTTACTAGTCTTACTGGCTCAAAGTCTGCTAATCTATTTTGAGTTATAATTTGATTTAAAATCTTTGTATATTCAGATCCAGTTTGAGCGTAGTTTTTGAGAGTATCTGTTAATGCCAGACCTGTAATTCTTTTGTTTTTATTTCTCAATTGTTTTCTCTTTTCTCTAAATTTAATGTAACTTTTGTGAGTATTTAAATTATTTTTGTAAGCTTTTACTGAGGCTCGTAGTATTGGAAATTTTAAAATTTTGTGTTTTTTATCTCCATCTCTATTTAGTGGAGCTATTCCTTGTCCATCCCAAGTCCATTGTCCAAATATAGCATTGCCTTCTAAAGCAAATCTAGAGGTTCCCCACCCACTTTCTTTTGCAGCCTGCGCAAGTGCTATGGATACTGGTATCATGTCCATTCTAAAAAATAATTCTTTTAAATCACCCTTTTTAACTTTGTATTCTAAAAGTTTTTGTCTTAACCATTGTTTTTCTGTATCAGTTGTAAATTTTTTTTCAATTAGAGTTTTAAGTTTCTCTCTATCGTCAAGGATCTTTTCGTTTTCAGCAACAATTAAAGGTAGAACAATTTTAATGAATGTTTCTTTTTTTAATTTTACATTTTGCAAATTATCTAGATCTCTTGGAAACTGAGTAAAATAAATTGGTTTTACTAGTTTTTCATTTCTTACAGTTCTGAGATCATAATCTACATCTTTAAATAATTGAATTACTGTCTCTGTTTTTAAATTTAAATCAGGTAAAATTACTTCTGCAACATTATTTCTTTTAACTTTTAGCTCGGGTTTTTTAACTTCCTTTTTTATTTTAGGTTCAGGTTTTTTAACTTCCTTTTTTATTTTAGGTTCAGGTTTTTTAACTTCCTTTTTTATTTTAGGTTCAGGTTTTTTAGTTTCTATTTTTTTGTTTGAGAAATCGTAATTTTTGTAAGCGTTATAACCAGAATAAACAACAGTAATTACTCCAATAATTACAAAGAAGCTTAAAATTACGTTTCTTGCACTCTTTTGATCAATTTGTTGATTATAAATTGAGTTAAATACATCAGTGAAAAGATTGCCAAAAAAGTTTTTAACTGTGGTTCCTAATTTAGGTAAAACATTTAATAAGTTTAATCCAGCGGATCCAGCACTCTTCCACAAATTATTTAAACCGTGATTAAATTTTCTAGATGTATCGTACTTATAGTTTTCAACTCTTCTGAAAAATCTATTCTTATCTTTAATTTTTTCTTCTTTATAATCAATAATATTTGATTTTAATCTTGTTACAGGTTTAACGAAATTTTCTTTAAAAAAATTTGTTTTAAACTCTTTTGGGATAATGATCCTATTTTTTTTTAAAATTAATTCTATTTGACCTGTTGTTAAATTTTTTCTATTTTTAGTGTAGTCTTGTATTTCTTTAACATTATAGATGTAAGCTAATTCTAATAATTTATCTCTGTAACTTAATTTTTTTTTCATAATTTAATTTGCCTCTACAGAGTTTACCTCTTTAACATAATGTTTCAAAAGATTT
>MDTG01124392.1_pt1 | contig 12647 bp, 11 predicted proteins | sample 811421 | NCBI WGS metagenome assembly MDTG01 (sample SAMN05326645, study PRJNA326480) | marine metagenome | isolation source: seawater | place: Pacific Ocean: South East | collected 2011 | reverse complement strand
TGGAAGACCTGGCCCTGTATTAATTGATATTCCATTAAACTTTCAAAATTTTAATATTAATGAAAATAAACTTAAGTCTTTTAAACCTAAAAAAGAAATTAAAAAAAATAATTATAAAAAAATAACAAAAAAAATTGAATCCCTTTTTAAAAATTCAAAAAGACCAGTTGTAGTTCTTGGTGGTGGTATAAAATATGCTAAAGCTGAAAATATATTGAACAAATTTTTGAAAAAAATAAAGATACCAATTTTGACGACTTGGAGCGGCACTGATTTGATTGATCATAATAATAAAAATTATATAGGAAACATTGGTGTATATGGCTCAAGGTGTGCAAATTTTAGTGTGCAAAACTCTGATTTAGTTTTTTGCCTGGGTACACGACTAGACACAAGAACTACTGGAGGAGTTCCTAGAACTTTTGCAAGAAATGCTAAAAAAATAGTTGTAGATATTGACAAGTATGAATTAAATAAAAAAAGAGGATTAAAAATTGATTTAAAAATTAATTCAGATGTAAAAATTTTCCTAAATAATTTTGTCAAATACAGTACTAAATACTCTGCAAAGAATGAATGGTTTAATAGAAATTTTTCATGGAAAAAAAAATTTCCAATAATTCAAAAAAAATATTTCGATGAAAAAAAATTTGTTAATCCATATGTGCTAATGGACAAACTATCAAAATTTACTAATAAAGATGAAATTATTATTGCTGACGACGGTGCACATCTTAGCTGGGCTCTTCAAGCTTATAAAGTTAAAGATAATCAAAAATTATTCTCAGCATTTGGAAATTCTCCAATGGGATACTCATTACCTGCAAGTATTGGTGCATCGATCGCTAAAAATAAAAAAAGAATTATATGTATCGACGGTGATGGGAGTATTCAAATCAACTTACAAGAACTTCACACAATAGATAAGCTAAAATTACCCATAAAAATCTTGATTCTTAATAATGATGGTTTTGGTATTATAAAACAGTTTCAAGATCTTTATTTAGGTGGAAGATATGAAGCAGCTGGCAAAGGTGTTACGAATCCAGATTTTAGAAAAGTTTCAGCAGCATTTAATATTAATTATAATGTCATTAAAAATCATAAAAACTTAAACAAACTAGCTAAAATTATTAGATCAAAAAGGGCTGAAATTATTGAAATTAAGATAAAGCCCAATCAAAAAATAATTCCAAAACTTCAGTTTGGAAATCCAATTGAGGACCTGTTTCCCCTACTACCTAGAAAAGAATTTTTGTCTAATATGATTGTGCCAACAATTAAAAAAAAGTCTAAAATTATAGAGATAAACTAATATTTATATTTATATTATTTTTTCCAAAATCGTAATATATAAATTAACTTAAATATTTTAAATGAATAAATTTTTTCAAAAAGATTCAGTAATTTTTAATAATTTTAGCAAAAAAAGATTTTTAATCACTGGCGGTTCTGGCATGTTGGCAAATTCATTTGCTAAACAACTTAAGAAATATACAAAAAATACAAAAATATATTGTCTTGCTAAAAATAAACTGGATGTATCAAAAAAAAATAGTTTTAATAAGTTAAAATTCATCAAACCTGATTATATTATTCATTGTGCAGCTTTAGTAAATGCTGATTTATGCGAAAAAAAAAGTAAATTAGCAAAAAAAAATATTTATGATGGTACAAAAAATATTATTGAATTTGCAAAAAAAAATAAATCTAAAATTTTTTATCCACAATCTTTTTTAATTTATAAAAGTTCAAACAAAAAGGTTAATGAAAATACATCTCCTAAACCTTTATCAGTTTATGGTAGATATAAACTCAGAGCTGAACAACTCCTACTTAAATCTTATAAAAATTCTTTAATAGTGAGAATGGGTGGTTTTTTTGGTGGTGAGAAAATAGATAATAATTTTGTTGGTAAAATTACTAGACATATCTCTTATCTTATTAAATCAGGTACAACAGAATTGAAAATTGGAGATAGAGTTTGGCAACCATCCTATACTGAAGATTTAGCATATAATTCATTAGTCTTGTTGGCTTATAAAAAATCTGGAGTGTACAATATGGCATCACAAGGATCATGTTCATTTTTTGAACTGACGAAAAAAATTGTGGAATATTTAAATTTATCAAAAAAAATTAAAATAAAAAAAATAAGTGCAAAAATACTCAATAAAAAAGAATTAGCAAAAAGACCATCGTGTCTGATAATGAATAATAAAAGATTAATTAGAGAAGGTCTAAATAGACAAAGAAATTGGAAATTAAGCTTAAGAGAATATTTATCACACAATTATTTTAAAAATTTATATAAATGAAATCAAAATTATTTTCAAAATTAAATATAAATGGAATTGGTGAATTAAAAAATCGAGTTGTTATGTCCGCAATGACAAGAGGATTTGCAGACAAAGATCATTGTTCCACTGATGAAATTTCAAACTATTACGCTAAAAGAGCTAAAAATGGTGTGGGTTTAATTCTCACTGAGGGTATTATTATTCATCCTTCTGGCGATGGTTATAATAATGTACCCCATTTATGTAACGAAAAACAAATGCAAAGCTGGAAAAAAGTGTGTGATAATGTTCATTCTTATAATACTAAAATTTATGCACAACTTTGGCATTGTGGAAGAATTTCACATGAAGATTATACTAAAGGACATAATGTTGTAAGTTCTACTAACAATGCTGCTGAAGGTATAAATCGTCAAAATCAAAAACCTTATGGAAAGCCGAGAGCTTTAGCTAAAAATGAAATGAATAAAATTTATGACATGTTTCAACATTCAGCTGAATTGTCTCTTAAGGCCGGATTTGATGGTATTCAAATTCATATGGGCCATGGATATTTAATCGATCAATTCTTAGATGCAAATGTCAATAATCGTAAAGATGAATATGGAGGATCAATTGAAAATAGAATAAGATTTTCATTAGAGCTTTTAGAATCATTAAAAAATAAAATAAGCTTGGATCGAGTTTCAGTAAGAATATCACCATCAAGAATGATGAATGGCTTGTATGAATGGCCAGACAAATATTCAATGTTAACAAAACTTTTAAGAGAGTTTGATTTAATTGGGTTAAGACAATTAGATATAAGTTGTGCTAATTCAAATTATTATGAAACTTCTGGAAAAATTATTAGAGAAATAAGACATATATGGCCTCACATTTTGATTGGTGGGGCATCATTAACAAAAAAAGAAGCAGTAGATGAAGTCAATAAAGGATACTTGGATATGGTAACTTGGGGTAGAGCATTTATAGCAAATCCTAATTTAGTAGATTTAATGATAAAAGATTTGCCTCTAAATAAATTTGACAATTCTATGAGGGGGACACTAATTTAGTATTATGAAAGTTTTTATTTTATGCGGGGGTTATGGCACAAGATTAGATCATGAGGGAACTTTAATAGCTAAACCAATGGTACGTATTGGTAAAGACCCAATTTTAATGCACCTAATAAGAACTTATCATGACCAAGGATTTAACGACTTTGTATTTTGTTTGGGGCATAAGTCAAAGACAATAATAGATTATTTTTTAATTGAAAATAAAATATATACAAAAAAAATTAAATCCAAAAAAACCTATACTGAATTTTCTTTTAAATCAAAAAAACTAGAATTTAAAGGAAGTTTAATCTTTACTGGTTTAAAATCAGGAACAGGTGGAAGAATAAAAAAAGCTTATAATAAGTTAAAATTAAATGAAGACTTTTTAATGACATATGGAGATGGATTAGGAAATATTTCCATAAAAAAATTAATTCAATTTCATTATCGTAATAAATCTAAAGTAACGCTGACTGCAGTAAGACCTAAACAAAGATACGGTGTTTTAAAAATAGATAAAAAAATAATTACAAACTTTAATAATGAAAATCAAAAAGCCGATACATATGTAAATGGTGGTTTTTTTGTAATTGATAAATCAGCTATTAAAACTATTGCTAATGATAAAATATATTGGGAACAACAACCGATGGTATTTTATACAAAGAAAAAACAGTTATTTGCTTTTAAGCATGAAGGTTTTTGGAAAAGTCTTGATACTTTAAAAGACAAAAATGATTTTAATAATTTGTATAAAAATAAAAAAAAAATCCCATGGAAAATTTGAGAAAATTTTGGAAAAAAAAAAAAGTTTTGATAACTGGTCACACAGGTTTTAAAGGATCTTGGTTAAGTATAATTTTAAATTTTTTGAATTCTGAAATATATGGTTATTCTTTAGCTCCAAAAAAAAATAGTTTATATAATAAATCAAATATTAAAAATTATTTTTCAGAAAGTACTTATGGAGATATTAACGATTTAAATAAATTAAGAAAATTTATAAAAAAAATTAAACCTGAAATAATCTTTCATATGGCCGCTCAACCATTAGTTTTGGATTCTTACAAAAATCCTTTAAATACATTTTCAACAAATATTTTAGGAACAGTTAATTTATTAGAATTAATAAAAAAAACTAATTCAGTTAAATCAGTTGTAATTATTACAACTGATAAAGTTTATAAAATCGATAAAAAAAACAAGGCCTATTCTGAGACTGATGAACTTGGTGGTTATGACCCGTATAGTTCATCTAAGGTTTGTGCCGAGATAGTTGTAAATAGTTACGTTCAATCTTTTTTTAACAAAACAAAGCTTAAAAATAAAATTGCAACTGCAAGAGCTGGGAACGTAATTGGTGGTGGGGATTTTGCAAAAAATAGATTAGTTCCAGATATTTTAGATGCATTAAATAAAAAAAGAAAACTTATTATCAGAAATCCTAAGCAAATAAGACCTTGGCAACATGTTCTTGACCCTTTAATGGGATATTTGTTGTTAGCAGAAAAGCAATACAAAGGAAAAATTAGGAGTTTAAATAATTGTTGGAATTTTGGGCCTGATAAAAGGAATTTTAAAAAAGTAATTGAAATTGTTAAATATATTAAAAAAAATTCAAAATTAGAATATAGAATCAAAAAAAATAAGAGTTATAAAGAAACAGACATTTTGAAATTAAATAGCTTTAAGACAAAAAATATACTCGGATGGTTTTCAAAATGGAGTATAAATGAGTCATTGAATAGAACTATAGAGTGGAATAATTTAGTAAATAAAGGTAAATCTGCCAAAAATATTTGTGAAAATCAATTTCTTGAGCTTTTAAAGATAAAAAAAATAAAGTAGACAAAGTTATTTATGAAAAACAAAATAAGCAAAATTTCATACGGTAAAAATGTATATAATTTTCAAGAAATAAACGCAGTTTTAAAAACTTTGAAAAACTCCACCCAAATGGGTGTATCTGTAAATAAGTTTGAGACAAGAATTGCTAGATTATTCAATAAGAGATACGGACTAATGGTTAATTCTGGATCTTCTGCCTTAATTCTTGCCTTAAAAGTATTAAATCTAAAAAAAGATAGTGAAGTTATAATTCCTTGTTTAAATTTTGGTACAGCTATATCCTCAATTGTACTTAATAATCTTAAACCTGTTTTTGTTGATTGTGAAGTAAACACCTTACAAATTGATATCAGTAAAATTGAAAAAAAAATTAATAAGAAAACAAAAGTCTTATTAATACCAAATTTAATTGGTAATATTCCAGATTGGGAAAATATTAAAAAAATTGCAAAAAAATATAAACTTTTTGTTATTGAGGATTCAGCTGATACTTTGGGCGCTACTATCAAATCAAAACCAACAGGTAAATACAGTGATATATCAATAACAAGTTTTTATGGATCACATATTATTAGTTGCGCAGGGAATGGTGGAATGTTTTTAACTAATAATAAAAAATTTTTAGACCAAGCAAAAGTAATAAGAAGCTGGGGAAGAATGTCCACTCTCATAAAAGATTCTGAAAACATAAAAAAAAGACTTGGAATAAAACTTAAAGGTATAAATTATGACCAGAAATTTGTTTTTTCAGAAATAGGCTATAACTTTGAACCATCTGAGATTGGTGCCTCTTTTGGATTAATTCAGCTTAAAAAATTCAAAAAGTTTAACTCTATAAGAAATAGAAACTTTAAATTACATGTAGATTTCTTCAAAAAATTCAAAAAGTATTTTATCGTACCGAAAGTTTTAAAAGACGTTAAAACAAATTTCCTTGCTTATCCAGTAATAATTAAAAATAATAACTACTTTAGTAGAAAGGAACTTCAAATTTATTTAGAAAAAAATAATATCCAAACTAGACCAATCTTTAGCGGAAATATCTTAAGACACCCTGCGTTTTCTAATCTTGCCAATAGCAGAAACAAAATATCATCATTTAAAAATGCTGACTATATAATGAAACATGGAATTCTTATAGGTTGTCATCAAGGATTATCCACAAATAATATAAGTTATATTCACAAAAAAATTTTAAATTTTATTAATAAATAACATAGATAATATTTATTTAATAAATATGACTCAAAAAAAAAAATTATTAATACTAGGTGGAAGTGGATTTATTGGTAAATCAATTGTTGAAAGCATTAAATTAAGAAAATTATCAAAACATAAAATAAATGAATTAATTACAATTTCTAGATCTAATAATGACCAGGATTTTAATACAAATAGTGTTAAATTTAAATTTATAAAAAAAGATATACTAAAACTAAAAAAAATTCCTGAGGTTGATTTTATTATTTATTGTTTAAGATCCGATAATATTAAAATAAGTGATAAGTATTTTAATCATTTTTTAAGGTTAATTAGAAAATATAAAAAAAAACCAAAAATTTTATTTACTAGCTCAGGTGCTGTTTATGGTAACAGATTGTATAAAAAATCAGATAAACAAGTAAAATTCAGTGAAAATGATGTCATTAATAAGAAAAAAATTAACAAACTCAGTAAAAAAAAAAATTAAATACGCTTTAGAAAAGTTTCATGTAGAAAAAAAATTTCATAATCTTGGCAAAAAAAATTATAAAGTTTCAATTGCTAGATGTTTTAATTTTATTGGTAAAGAAATGGCCTATAGTAATCAAGCAGTTGGCTCAATGATGAGAGTTGTAATCAAAAAAAAATCAATAATAAAGCTCAATACAACAATGAATGTGTATAGGGGATACTTAAATGATGTTGATATGGTTAATTGGCTATTTACAATAATGCACTATTCAAATATTAATTGTCCTGTCTTTAATGTAGGATCTAGTAAATCAATAAATATTAGAACATTGGCAAAATTAATAGCAAAAACATACAAAAAAAAGGTATTATTAAAAAAATTGAATAATAAAATGTTCGAATGTTATGTGCCATCAATTAACAAGGCTAAAAGATTGCTTAAATTAAAAGATTCAATTAGTTTAAATAAATCAATTAATTTGATTAGGACTTACAAATATGAAAAAAATTTCTATAGTAACACCAACATTTAATGAAGAAGAAAATATTGAGAAACTATGTGAGGAAATACAATTAATATTTAAAAATCTTAATTATGATTACGAACATATAGTTATTGATAATAATTCAACTGACTCAACAATTACTAAACTAAGAAAATTAGCTAAAAATGATAAAAAATTAAAAGTAATAATAAATGCAAAAAATTACGGACATTTAAAATCACCATATTATGGAATTTTACAGTCAAGTGGAGATGCTTGTATTCTTATGGTTTCTGACTTTCAAGAACCAATTGAACTTATTCCTCAATACATAAAAAAATGGGAACAAGGTTCTAAAATAATCCTTTGTCAAAAAAATAATTCAGAAGAAAATAAAATATTTTTCTCATTAAGGAAATTATTTTATAATTTTATAAACAAAATTTCTGATACAAAATTAAATATTAATACATCTGGAACTGGGCTGTTTGATAAAGAGGCAATTAATAGACTAAAACAAATTAATGATCCATATCCTTATTTTCGAGGTCTTGTCTCAGAATTGGGTTTTGAAATAGAAACTATTGAATTTTATCAGCCTTTGAGAAAACGTGGATCTACTAAAAATAATATTTTTACACTTTATGATTTGGCTATACTTGGCATAGTAAAACATTCTAGAGCTCCTCTTAGGTTTATGACATTATTAGGATTTGTCTCTAGCTTAATTTGTTTATTAGTTGCTTTTACGTATTTTATTTTAAAAGTATTGTTTTGGGACTCATTTAGTTTTGGATCTGCACCTACAATACTAGGGTTATTTACGATAAGCTCAATTCAAATTATATTATTAGGATTACTTGGTGAGTATATAGGGGTTATTCTTTTACACCAAAGAAACATGCCACTTGTAATAGAAAAAGAAAGAATTAATTTTGACTGAAGTTTTTTTAAATAAAAAATTTATTTAGATAATTACTAAGTTGATACTATTTCATTAATATAATCTACTAAATTTTTTTTACCAAAATGTCTATATACCTTGTTTGATAAATTCATCTTAGTCAAAGCAGATGAGTATCTTTCCCCAGGGCGTTTTCTTAAAAATTTTATTTTTGATTTGAACATTTTTGCTACTTCATAGATAGAAAAGCTTTTTTTATTTGATATCGAATAATGTCTAGATAAATTTTTTTTCCAAGCTAGATAGCAAATATTTACTGTATCATCTATATGTGTGAACCTTCTTGATTGTGTGCCAGGTAATACAACTGGCAAAGGTTTTTTTTTCTTAAATGCCTCCTCAAAAATACCAATTACAGTGGCCATTTTTCCTTTTGATATTTGCCCAGGACCATAAACATTATAAAAATAAATTACTTCATAATTGAAACCAAACCACTTTTTTAAATTCTCTAATAATTCAAGATTTTTAGCTTTAGTGAATGCATATGGAGAAAGGTTTTTATCATTTCCTTTATTTCCTAAAGAGGCAGATGTTGCTGAATATATTAGTTTGATTTTATTTTCCAAACAAAAATTAAAAACGGAGTTAGTGCCTATTGTATTTGCATCCAAACATTGATTCATATCTACAAAACTTTGGTATATTCTCGCAAATTCTCCAAAATGAAATACTGAATGAATATTTTTGGGTTTTTTAATTAATAAATTAATATTTTTTGTTTCACCTTTCAAATATTTTACCTTTTTACTAATAATATGATTTTTTTTAGAGCCAGATGAATAATTATCTAGACTTATGATATTAAATTTTGTTTTTTTAAGAAATAATCTTATCAAATTAGAACCGACAAATCCTGCACCACCCGTAATTAGTATACTTTTTTTGTTACTCATTATTTTACTTTAAGAATTTGAAACACGATTATTTAAGTATTATTATTAATTATATATGTTATAGGGATACTTTTTAGATGAAAATAAAAAAACTTAAACCCTTATTAATAAAAATTTTTAAAAAATATGGTTTAAGTATTGAATATGCAGAAATTTCTTCAAATGCTCTAATAAATGCAGAATTAGTTGGGGCCTATGGCCATGGCCTTTCAAGACTAAAAATGTATTGTGACCGAATAAAAAAAAAAGTTATTAATCCAAAACCAAAAATAAAAATTAAAAAAATTTCAGAATCAATATCTCATATAGATGCGAATAATAGTATAGGGTTTGTTGCAGCAGATATTGCAATTAAAAAAGCAATAGAAAATGCTAGTAAAACTGGAATTGGTTTAGTTGCTGTTAAAAATAGTGGTCACTATGGATTGTCAGGATATTACGCTGAACAGGCAGTAAAAAAAAATTTAATTACTATGATTTATACAAATGCACCACCAGCTGTTGCTCCATATGGTGCCTTAAAAAGTTTATTTGGGACAAATCCAATTTGTTTTGGAGCACCAACTGGTTCGAAAATACCTTTTATTTTAGATACTTCAATTTCTATGATTAACAGAGGAAAAATTCGAGTGGCCGCGCGAAATAATCAGAAAATTCCTCCTGGTGTTGCATTGGATAAATTAGGAAATCCAACTATTGATGCGAAAAAAGCATTATCAGGTGTGCAACTACCAATTGGTGGATTTAGAGGGTCTGGTCTAGCATGGATGGTTGATATTTTAAGTGGCGTGCTAACAGGTGGTAATCATGCTGGTAGAGTTAAAGACCCCTTTGATGATTTCTCTGGACCGCAAAATATTGGGCATTTATTCATCACATTTAAAACAAATTTATTTGTAAAAGACTTCAATAATAGAATTAAAGATAATATTAAAAAAATTAAAAAACTACCAAAAATAAAAGGAATTAAAGAAATATTGTATCCTGGGCAAAATAAATACAAAAGATTTAAAATTAACTCAAAAAAAGAAATAAAGATTAGTGAAAATATCAAAAAGGATTTACAACTTCTTCAAATTTAATTTTTATGCTATCAAATAAAGAAATCGTATGTCCAGTCAATCTTCTAAATGTAGCTCACAAAAAAAAAGGAGTGAAAGCTGGAATAGTAAACGCAGGAATGCCATTGCCAATGCTTTCTGTCCAAGATGCAGTAAAAGAAGATTTAATTGAACCATTTTTTATTGGTGACAGAAATAAAATTTTAGAATGTGCGGAAAATTTAAAATGGGATATATCTAAATATGAGATTATTCATGAACCTATAGAAAATAATACAGCTGCAATAGCTGCTCAACTAGCTAAAGAAAAAAAAATTAAGATAATAATTAAAGGACATATTCATACAGATGTTTTGATGAAAGAAGTTTTAAAAAGGGAGTATAACTTATTAGGAAAAACTAGGTTGAGTCATATATGGCACATGACATTAAGTAAAGAAGATAAGCCACTTATTATCACAGATGGAGCATTAAATGTTTTACCTAATTTAAAAACTAAAATGCATATCCTTAAAAATGTAATTAATTTTTCAAATCGAATTGGTATAGAAAAACCAAAAATAGCTATACTTTCTGCGACAGAGGAAATATTGGATAGCATGCCAAGTTCTAAAGAAGCAGCTGAACTAACTGAACTAGCCAAGAAAGAAAATCTTAATGCTGATGTTTTTGGTCCATTAGCTTTTGATAATAGTATTTCAAAAAAATCGGCAACAATAAAAGGAATAAAAAATACTGTTGCTGGAGCGGCTGATGTTTTGTTAGTTCCAAGTGTTGAGGCAGGAAATGGGCTGGTTAAAATGTTAATATATTTCTGTGGAGCATGTGCTGCTGGAGTCGTTGTTGGAGGAAAAGTTCCTGTTGTTATTACTAGTAGATCAGATGAAGCAACAGCAAGATTAGCATCAATAGCTGCTGCTGTAATTGCTTTGGATTGATATTATCGAATAAAATATTATTTATGAAACCTATAGATTACATATGTTTATATTTTCTTATAATTATACTTTGTATAACAAGTATAAATATTCTATACAGGGTTTATTTTTAATTCTTAATTGAAAAAAGGTTTTTAATAAATTAAAAAATTTATGTTTATATAAATTGACAGCTTATGACAATTCGATACTTGAAAAAATCTCCAAAAACACCTTCAACAGACGACAATAAAACAGCTGAAATTGTCAAAAGTTTACTTAAAGAAATTGAAGTTTCAAAAGAGGATGCTTGTATTAGTCTTACAAAAAAATTTGATAATTATGATGGTGAGATAGTTGTGTCAAAAGAAAAAATTGAAAAAATTAATAAAGAATTAGATCAGAAAACTAAAGACGATATTCAGTTTTCTCATGAGAGAGTGAGAAAATTTGCTGAAGCACAGCTTAAAAATTATGGACAAGATTTTGAGGTTGAGCTTTCTCCTGGTCTCTATGCTGGGCAAAAATTAATACCAGTTAATACTGCTGGATGCTATATACCTGGTGGTAGATATGCACATATTGCATCTGCAGTAATGAGTGTAACAACTGCTAAGGTTGCAGGTGTTAAAAATATTATTGCATGTAGTCCACCAAAAAATGGTATTGGAGCACATCCAGCAATTATTTATACAGCAAATTTATGTGGTGCAGATGTTATTTTAAATTTAGGTGGAGTTCCAGGTATAGCCGCTATGACAAATGGATTATTTAAAAATCCACCAGCAGATATTTTAGTTGGTCCAGGAAATCAATTTGTGGCTGAAGCAAAAAGAATTTTATTTGGAAAAGTGGGAATAGATTTATTTGCAGGTCCAACTGAAATTGCAGTGATCGCAGATGATGAAGCTGATGCAGAAATGGTTGCTGTTGACTTGGTAGGTCAAGCAGAGCACGGCTATAATTCCCCTGCATGGTTATACACAACAAGTAAAAGAGTTGCCGATGAGGTCATGAAAAGAGTTCCAGAATTAATAGCTGAATTACCTGAGATACCAAGAAAAAGTGCGGAAGCTGCTTGGCGAGACTATGGAGAGGTAATATTATGTGATACCGATGAGGAAATGGCGCAGATCAGTGATGAGTATGCTCCAGAACATTTGGAAGTTCAAACAAAAAATCTTGAGTGGTTTCATAAAAGATTAAAAAATTATGGGTCGCTCTTCATTGGGGAGGAAACTACTGTAGCCTATGGCGATAAATGTTCTGGCACAAATCATATATTACCTACAAAAGGAGCTGGACGATATACAGGTGGATTGTTTGTCGGGAAATTTATTAAAACTTTAAGTTTTCAAAGAATGACCAAAGAATCTACAAAATCAGTTGGTGCTGCTTGTGCAAGAATATCGAGATATGAAGGTATGGAAGCGCATGCAAGAACTGGTGACGTAAG
>MDTG01215602.1_pt1 | contig 12648 bp, 11 predicted proteins | sample 811421 | NCBI WGS metagenome assembly MDTG01 (sample SAMN05326645, study PRJNA326480) | marine metagenome | isolation source: seawater | place: Pacific Ocean: South East | collected 2011 | reverse complement strand
TCATTATGATGATTTAAAGGTTTCTCAATCAATTCAATCTTTATTTAAGGGTGATATTGTTAACGAAACTGAAAATCAGTCAGCATTGCATCATGTTTACAGAGATATGTATGCTTCCACTTCATACAATTTTGCTTCTGCAGAATTAACAGAATCTTGTCGTTTAAATATTGAAAAGTGTATAAGGCTCAAACTGGACTTAGTTAAAAAAGGTATTAAAAACATTGTTACTATTGGTATTGGTGGTTCTTTTGAAGGACCCAAATTGTTAATTGAAACACTAACAAGTGAGAATAATAGAAACTTTAAGCATATTTTCTTAACAGGACCAGATACAGTTGAATTTAATGAAACAGTTAAACCATTAAATCAAGAAGATACCTTTTTTATTGTTTCTTCTAAGTCATTCAGCACTGATGAAACTCTGCAAAGTATGGCTTTATCTAAAGCATGGTTAGAAGCCAAATGTAAATTTGAAGATCACTTTATAGCCATTACCTCACAGCCGGATAAAGCTCAAAACTTTGGCTTTAAAGAAAACGTAATTGAGTTTCCAAATGAAATTGGAGGAAGATACTCAATGTGGTCTCCAATATCACTTCCTGCCATATTAGAGCTTGGAGAAAATTTTAAAGAGTTCTTACTTGGAGGACATGAAGCAGACAATCTTCTGATTAATGATGATGATTATAACAATTTTATAAATTTATTATCTTTTAGTGATATTTGGTACAACAATTTTGATAATAAGCACACAAGAGTTCTTCTCTTATATAGCTGGAAAATGAGATTTTTTTCTGATTATGTTCAGCAACTTGAAATGGAGTCTATTGGAAAGCAAGCAAATCCTAATTCAATATTTAAAAATACTGGTCAGGTTATTTTTGGGGGTTTCGGTTCTACAGCTCAGCACAGTTATTTTCAATTACTACACCAAGGTACAGCTTCTGCATGTGCAGATATTTTTACAATTGAGTCAAATAAAAGCATAAATAAATTGTTATATGCTCAATCACAGGCACAAGCCGGTCTTTTATCAAATGGACCTCATGAAGAACTAGAATCATTTGAGCAAGTAAATGGAAATATTCCTACAAATCTATTTACACTCAAAGAATTAAATCCAAAAACTCTAGGGTTTTTAATTGCAACTTGGGAACATAGAACTTATGTGGCTGCAAAAATGCTTCAGATTAATCCTTTTGATCAATACGGTGTTAGTGCAGGAAAAATTTTTGCTAAAAAGTATTTAGATGAGCATGGCGGTTGATCTTAAAAGGGTTCCATCAACACCGGGCGTATATAAATTTTTTAACAAATCTGAAATTATTTATATTGGAAAAGCTAAAAATTTAAAAAAAAGAGTATCAAGTTATTTTGGTAACTCTTATAAAGACAGAAAAACTTCACAAATAAAATTTTTAACAGACAAGGTTGAAACTTTTACAACTAAAAATGAAGTTGAAGCATTACTCTTAGAGCAAGCATTAATCAAAGAAAATAAACCAAAGTTTAATATTCTTCTTAGAGATGATAAAACATATCCATACATATATTTTTCTCTGGATCATGATTATCCAGGCATCTATTTAAAAAGAACAAAAAAAGCAGTTAATTCAAATTATTTTGGCCCTTTTGTAAGTTCTGGAGCTGTAAAAAAATCTATTAAGGAAATTCAAAAAATTTTCAAACTTAGAAACTGCAACGACTCTACATTTTCAAATAGATTAAGGCCTTGTATAGAATTTCAAATGAAGAGATGTTCTGCTCCATGTGTACAGAATATCAAGAAAGTTGATTATTTTGAGGACGTTCAATCTTCAAAGTCATATTTATCTTCATCTGATTCTCAAACTATTGGACGACTTAAGAGTGATATCCAAAAAGCATCTGATGAGTTAGATTTTGAAAAGGCTGCAGATATAAGAGATAGATTAAAAAGAATCGAGCTCATTCGTGAAGAACAGTCCGTTGTTACTGTTGCAAGAGATATAGATATATTTTCTGTGCATTTAGAAAATAACTATGTAGGTATTTCAATAATAGTAGTTAGAAAGGGAAAAATCAGGGGGACTAAAACGCACCTAGTAAAAAAAGCTTTTTTTGAATCCATCGATTCTGTATATCAAATGGCTGTTATTAACTTTTATGATACTCAATTGGATATTCCTAAAAAAGTTATATGCACACACATATTGGAAAGTAAAGAATTAATTTGTAAGGTATTAAAAAAGAAATTTAATGCAAATGTACAAATTACTCATAGTCCAAGTAAATCTATTCGTCCAATCTTCAACTTATGCAAGCTTAACGCAAAACAAATAATTGAAAATCATTTAAGCAAGTCAGATAAATATAATTTCGCATTCGATGACCTAAAAAAACAAATAGGCCAAAAAAAAGATATAAGAAAAATTGAAGCATATGATATTAGTCATATTTCAGGGCATCATGCTGTAGCATCATGTGTTGTTTATACAAATGAAGGACCAAGCAAGAAAGAATATAGAACTTTCAATATACCAAAAGAGTTATCAGCAAATGATGTTGGTTCTTTAGAGCATGCCATTCAAAGAAGAATAAAATATTATGACAATAAAGAAATAAAACCTGATTTAATCCTCATCGATGGGGGTAAAAATCAATTAAATTTTTCTCAATCCGTAATTCAAAATTCAGTGCATAAAGATATAAAAGTTATATCAATTGTTAAAGGTGCAAATAGAATAAGAGCAACAGAAACAGTGTTATCAAAAGATGGAGTAATTGAATTTAATAAGGATTCTACAGCTTATTTATTATTGCAAGAAATAAGAGATGAGTCTCATAGGTTTGCAATTATCGCTCAAAGAAAAAAGAAGAATGCAAAAAATAGAAAATCTGACTTAGATAAAATTGAAGGAATTGGTCAGGTTTTAAAAAAAAGACTATTGCTTAATTTTAAAAGTTTAAAAAATATCAAATCGGCAAAAATAGAAGATTTAATGACTGTTAAAGGTATTAATGCCAAAATAGCACAATTAATCAAAGAAAAGCTCTAATTTGTGACGACAATAATAAATATTTTAACATTATCAAGAATTCTCATAGCAGCCATAATTTTTGTGCTTTTAATGTCACCCGAAGGATACTTGTTGGCACTAGTGCTATTTTTTTTAGCTGGAGTTACAGATTATTTTGATGGTTACTTGGCCCGAAAATATAATGCAGTATCTCAACTTGGTGAAATACTAGATCCAATTGCAGATAAAATCCTTATTCTTTTTGTATTATTTGGACTTGCAATAAATCTATCTAGTTATTTGATTGGTTTCATTGGAGCAATAGTTATAACTAGAGAAATTTGGGTGGGCGCTCTAAGAGATTTAAATGCAAGGAACGGAAAGAGCGATGCAACGAAGGTAACATTTTTGGCAAAAATAAAAACTTCAGTTCAACTATTAACTCTTACAATATATTTATTTGGATTGACTATGAACAACATGTTAATAATTGTCATAGCGGATATTCTCTTATTCATCTCACTTTTTATTACTTTATATACAGGCCTTATCTATACTTTAAACACCTTTAAAAATGAAGAAACTCAATAAGAAAGATTATAAAATTTGTATAGTTGGCTTGGGATATGTTGGTCTTCCTCTAGCTGCAAGATTTTCACTAAAAGGATTCGACATTACTGGTTTTGATATAAAAGAAGAAAGAATTAATCAGTTAGCAAATAAAATTGATATTAATAATGATATTTCAGATACAAATTTGGAGACTTTAGTTAAAAATTCAAAATTAACATCAAAAATTGATGAAATCAAAAATAACAACATATTTATTATAACCGTCCCAACTCCAATAAACGAAGATAAAACACCGAATCTAAATCCACTTAAAGCTTCAAGCAAATTGGTTGGAAGAGTTATGCAAAAAGACTCAATAATTATTTATGAATCCACCGTTTACCCTGGTGTAACTGATGAGGTATGTACACCAATTTTAGAGGCAAACTCCAACCTAATTTTCAATAAGGAATTCTCAACAGGTTATAGTCCTGAGAGAATAGTTCCTGGAGACAAAATAAATACTATTGAAAAAATAAAAAAGGTTGTTTCAGGATCAAATCAAGACGCTCTAAGTGTTATATCTTTTATATATTCCTCAATAATTGATGCAGGAGTCCATCAAGCGTCATCAATAAAAGTCGCTGAAGCGGCAAAAGTAACTGAAAATATCCAAAGAGATGTAAACATTGCACTAATTAATGAAATGCATCAGCTATATACTTCAATAGGTATTAATACAAATGATGTTATTGAGGCCGCGGCAACTAAATGGAATTTTATGAAATTGAAACCAGGTATGGTTGGAGGTCATTGTATAAGCATTGATCCCTACTATCTGATGCATAAATCTGAAATGTCTGGCTATAGTCCAAATTTAATGAGAGTTGCTAGAAAAATTAACGATGAAATGCACGAATGGGTTTTAAATGATTTTATTAACTATATGTCACAACTAAAAATTGATCTAAGCTCAACTGAAGTGACAGTCTTTGGCTATTCTTTTAAAGAGAATTGCTCTGATACAAGAAACACAAAAGTAAAAAATTTAATTTTATCCATGAAAGATTCTAATATTAATTTTCAATTATGGGACCCATTAATTTTAGAAAAAGACTATGAAGAATTAAATAAATTAGGCATTAAGACTCATAAGAGTCAACCAAAAAATGTAGAAGTAGCTATGATTTGTATCTACCACAACCAATTTGAAGATTTTTTTAAGTACTTTAGAGGAGTCGTTTACGATTATAGAAATAATGCTAGGGTTGGGTAATTTATTGTTATAAAATGTATAAAAAATAACTATAAAAAAATTATGAAAATAGTAATTGTAAGTGGTGGCTTTGATCCGATCCATTCTGGGCATATAGCATATTTTAAATCTGCTAAAAAATTAGGTGAAAAACTAATAGTTGCATTAAATAGTGATGATTGGCTTATAAATAAGAAAGGTAAATTTTTTATGCCTTTTAATGAGCGTAAATCTATAATTGAAAACTTATCATGTGTTGATTTGGTAATTGACTTTAAAGATGATGAGTTGGGCAGTGCAACCAATGCATTAATTAAAGTAAAAGAAATGTATCCAGAAGATGATCTAATTTTTGCAAACGGGGGGGATAGAAATAAAGAAAATATACCTGAAATGTCTGTTCAAAATATAAATTTTGAGTTTAGTGTAGGAGGAGATGATAAGAAAAATTCATCCTCATGGATTCTAAAGAATTGGCAGTACTATTTCGAAGAAAGATTATGGGGCTCTTTTTATAATCTTTTTGAAGAGCAGCAAGTAAAAGTCAAAGAGCTTATCGTAGCACCAGGAAAAGGATATGAGCTTTCAAAAACATTTCAAAAGAAGTGAAATCTGGCTGGTCAGCAAAGGCTCATGTGTCGTAAATTACAGCAAAGACAATCCTGACAATAAAGAAAACATTAAACTTAATAAATTTGATCATTATCTTGTGCCAGTCGGTGAATGGCATCAGATTACCAATCCCTTTGAAAAAACCTGCCATCTTATTGAGATTCAATATGGTGAAGAATGTATTGAGGATGACATTGAAAGAACCGAATATTATTCGTCTTAAAGCTAATATAAAAACAAAATTTTAAAAAATTGTTATACAATGCATGTTGCAAAATGGCTGGATGGCAGAGTGGTTATGCAGCGGCCTGCAAAGCCGTTTACTCCGGTTCGATTCCGGATTCAGCCTCCAGCTAAATATATTAAAGTATAGGAGAAAAATAGTTTAAAAGCCCGAGTGGTGGAATTGGTAGACACAAGGGACTTAAAATCCCTCGATAGAAATATCGTGCCGGTTCAAGTCCGGCCTCGGGTACCACTTTTAAAAGCTAGGATGAAATCTGCATTTATTTTTCAAATAACTAATTTTGTATCAACGTTTTTAGTTCTTTTCGCTATATTAATATTTTTAACACCATCAGAGTATTCTATTTGGGTTGCATTCACAGTCTTTGGATCTCTTGGCCTGCAACTTGAGGCAGTAATTAATCAATCAACCTTAAGATCTATATCTTTACTTCATTTTCAGAACAAGACTGAAAACTTAAAAGAGATAGCAAGTATCTCTAAGAGTGGCCTTTCTATAATTGCTTATAAAGTTATACCAATTTCAATGCTTTCAGGTCTGCTATATTTTTATTTTTTATATAAAGATACTAATTTTTATATTTCATATATATTGCTAGCTTGGTTGGTATATATGGCTACTTATATTATAAATTTCACTTTTTCCATAAATGGAATGATTTTGCAGGCTAGAAATCATATTAATTCATTTAATTATATAAATTCCCTAAGCAGGATTGTGCAACTTATATTATCTGTCTCATTTTTATATCTTGGTTTTAACATGCTTGGATTGAGTTTAAGTTTTGCATTATCAGTTTTGATCGGCGTGGTTCTTACTATATTTAGACTTAAAAAATTAGATTTATATCAAAGTTTTAATAATGATCATAAAAAAAATAGTGAACAAAAAAAAATAAAAAAATATTTTAATTTCTTAACAAAAAACTACTTTTTTTTTATTTTCTTTACTTTTTTAATCATTAAAGGGATTTACTTAATAATTTCTCCTTTTTTAGATGAAAATACCAGTTCAGCATATAGTCTATCTTTGCAAGCAGGTATTCTAATTTCAGGCTTTAGCTTAATCGCAAGTAATCAAGTTTTCATTCCAAAAATTTCATCAGCTATAGTTAGTAAAAACTATAAAAATGTTAGAAAAATATTATGGACATGTTTCATATTTCAAAATTTATCATATTTTTTGGGAGCATTTATGTTATTTGTTCCTGCGCAATTGCTTTTGACATACTTTCAAACAGAAATCGCCTTACTGGATATTAAGAACTTTATTCTTTTGAATACTTCTTTATTATTAGAGGTTAATGTAATTTTTATGACTGGGTATTTAATGACAAGGTCAAAGATGCAATTTGTAAAACAATACTCCATTACAGCTTTAATAATTTTTATTATGAGCTTATTAATATTTTTCTTATTAAATAACCTTACCATAACGCTAATATCAATAATTATCTCTCAGTTAGTATTTTTACTTCCAGTTGTATCTAAAAGTTTTTTTATTGATATAAAGGCAGGTTTGTAAAATGAATATCTTTCGTTCAAGAATTTTTTTGGATAATCCAAAGAATATTATTTAACAAAAAGAAATAAGAATGCTATAAAATCATATCATTAAATTATTCATAACATTTTATGCAAGAAACACTCAACAACAAATATCCTGATGATTTTGAAGAGGAAATAGATCTCCGAGAGCTTTTACATGTTTTATTGCAGAAAAAACGTCTTATTATTTTGGTAACATCTTTTTTTTCGGTTATTGGGGTTGTTATCAGCCTCCTCTTGCCTAATATATATGAATCTAAAGCTTTACTGGTACCTGTCAACCAATCTAGTGGTATTTCTGCAGCTCTTGGTAGTTATGGAGCTCTTGCTGGGCTAGCTGGGATAAACCTTCCCTCTGAAAGTGATGAGGGTAATTCTGCAAAAGCAATAGAAAAAATTCAATCTCTTAGTTTTTTTGAGGATAGCATACTGACAAATATTAAATTGCAAGATCTTATGGCCGTTAAATCTTGGAATTCTGAAACTAATACATTGGTTTATGATGAAAGAATTTACGAAACGAATAGCAATATTTGGGTTAGAGACTATTCATATCCAAAGCAACAAATACCAAGTGCTCAAGAAAGCTTTGAAGTGTTTGAATCAAAACACTTAAGCATTAGTGAGGATAGTAAATCTGGCTTCATCACGTTATCAATTCGGCATAAATCACCATTTATTGCAAAGCAATGGACTGAGTTGGTTGTTAATGAAGTAAATAGTTTTTATAGACAAAAAGACAAATCAGAATCAGAAAAGGCTGCAAGTTACCTTAATCAACAAATTTCATTGACTACCTTGGCTGAAGTTAATGAAGTCTTGTCTCAACTCTTGCAAGAAGAAGTTAAAAAGTTAACTCTAATTGAAGCAAACCAATTTTATGTTTTTGATTACATAGACCCTCCTGCAGTAATGGAAGAAAAATCAGATCCCAATAGAGCTTTAATCTGTATACTGAGCTTTTTAGTAGGTGGAATGCTATCTACTTTTTTGGTGCTTATAAAACATTATTTTTTCACCAAAGAAAATATTTAATCTTGTAATTTATATTTCAATATGAAATCAAAAATAAAGTAAAGTAAAATAGGTAATTAAACTTGCAAACCATAAATAAAAACTAAGCAGTGAGCAAAAAAATCAAAATATTTGTTGCTGGACACCGAGGTATGGTGGGATCAGCAATCGTTAGGGAGTTAAATAAATTCGATAATATTACTCTAGTATTAAGAGATAGGGCTGAATTAAATTTATTAGATCAAAAGGCTGTAAAAAATTTTTTTGAAAAAGAAAAGCCTGATCAGGTTTACTTGGCCTCAGCCAAGGTCGGAGGAATTCACGCAAATAATACGTTTCCAGCAGACTTTATATATCAAAATTTAGTTATTCAAACAAATATTATTCATTCAGCTTTTTTGTCTGGAGTAAGTAAATTATTATTTTTAGGCTCGAGTTGTATATACCCTAAGCATGCACCTCAGCCAATATCAGAAAATTCTCTATTAGAGGGAGCATTGGAACCAACTAACGAACCTTATGCTATTGCAAAAATTGCTGGTATTAAATTATGTGAAAGTTACAATCGTCAATATGGTATCAGTCATGGCATTGATTACAGAAGTGTAATGCCATGCAATCTTTATGGCCCTGGGGACAATTACCACGAAGAAAACTCTCATGTCGTGCCAGGTCTGATCCGTCGTTTCCACGAAGCGAAGATTTTAGGGCATAGTACTGTCACCGTTTGGAGTTCAGGTAATGTTAAAAGAGAGTTTCTATATGTCGATGATATGGCTAAGGCAAGTATCTTTATCATGAATTATCCAACCGACCAAATTAAGAAAGTTACTGATAACATGCTTAGTCATATTAATATTGGCTCAGGCATTGACCTTAGCATAGCCGAGCTGGCTGTCAAAATAGCAGAAGTAGTCGAATTCAAGGGCACAATAAATTTTGATAAAAGTAGACCAGACGGGTCACCAAGGAAACTACTGGATATAACTAAGCTACAGAGAATGGGATGGCATCCACATATTAATCTTAACGATGGACTGCAGCTAGCATATAATGAATTCCTAAAAACAGATTTTAATAAAATAGCATAATTATGAATAAAAAAAATAAAGTCGCTCTCATAACAGGCATCACTGGACAAGATGGTTCTTACCTGGCGGAATTTCTTCTTGAAAAAGGCTACACTGTTCATGGTATCAAAAGAAGATCAAGTTCCTTTAATACTGCTCGGGTAGATCATATCTATCAAGAATTACAAGAGGTTGAATCACGTATGATTTTGCACTACGGCGACCTTAGTGACGCTAGCAATTTGGTGAGCATAATTCAAAAATGTCAGCCCGATGAGGTCTATAACCTGGCTGCTCAAAGCCATGTTGCGGTGAGTTTTGCTGGCCCGGAGTACACAGCGGATATAGATGCACTTGGAACAGTTAGAATTCTTGAAGCACTAAGATTGTTGGGTCTTGAAAAAAAGACAAGATTTTATCAAGCATCTACCTCTGAACTCTACGGTCTTGTGCAAGAAACGCCGCAAACAGAAAAGACACCATTTTATCCACGAAGTCCATACGGTGTTGCAAAGTTATATTCTTACTGGATCACAGTAAATTATAGAGAGTCTTATGGTATGTACGCATGCAATGGTATTCTTTTTAACCATGAATCTCCACGTCGAGGCGAGACTTTTGTCACTCGCAAGATAACTCGAGGCTTAGCTAGCATATCGCAGGGATTATTACCTTGTCTATATATGGGTAATATAGATGCCCTTCGAGACTGGGGTCATGCAAAAGATTATGTGAGAATGCAATGGATGATGTTGCAACAAGACAAGCCAGATGATTTCGTAATAGCAACCGGTAAACAATATAGCGTTAGAGAATTTATTTTATGGTCTGCTGAGGCTTTGGGCATCAAACTAGAGTTTGAAGGCGCTGGTGAAGAGGAGGTCGGCAGAGTTATTGGATTTTCTGGTGAAAGATATGAGGCTTTATCAATAGGCGATGTTATTGTTCGAATTGATCCGCACTATTATCGTCCTGCAGAAGTTGAAACACTTTTAGGTGATCCTAGCAAAGCTAAGATTAAACTAGGTTGGGAACCTCTAATAAGTACTAAAGAAATGTGTCAAGAGATGGTAGCAGCTGATTTGAAGGAGGTAATGGAGACTAAACTAATTCAAGAAAATAATTTGTCTGCAAAGACATGAGTTTTAGCACTTCACCTAAATCACTAATTATTGGTGGATCAGGTCAAGACGGAGCATACCTTGCAAAGTTTTTATTATCCAAAGGTTATTCAGTATGGATAAGTTCTCGAGTTGGTGAACATAATTCTTTTAGCAACTTATTAAGCCTAGGCATCAATAACAAGATAAACATAATTCAACTTGATATCTTAAACTTAGATGCAATTAAAAAGGCTATTGATAAAATAAAGCCTGATGAAATATATAATTTAGCAGGCCAATCATCAGTTGGTTTGTCATTTGATAAACCAATTGAAACGATCCAGAGTATTTCTATAGGCACCCTTAACATACTAGAAGCTATTAGGTTGCTGTCATCAAACACTAGGTTTTATAATGCTGGGTCTAGTGAAATTTTTGGGGATACTAATGGTTTTCATGCAGATGAACTAACTCCATTTAGACCTTTAAGTCCATATGGCTCTGCTAAAGCTTCTGCCACACGTGATGTTGCTATCTATCGAGAATCTTATGGGTTATATGCTTGTACTGGCATCCTTTTTAATCATGAGTCACCTTTAAGGCCCGAAAAGTATGTAACAAAAAAAATAGTAAAATCAGCCTGTAGAATATCTAAAGGAAGCGATGAAAAACTTTGTTTAGGAAATATCAATATCATTCGTGACTGGGGTTATGCTGCTGAGTATGTTGAGCAGATGTGGGGTATGTTGCAGTTGAATACACCTGAGGATTTTATTATAGGTACTGGAGATTCAATAACTCTGGCTTCTTTGGTTGAAGGATCCTTTGCCTATTTTGATCTAGATTGGAATGACTATGTTGTTATCGACCCCAGTATATTTAGAGCTTCGGAAATAAAAGTTAGTGCTGCTAATCCAGAAAAAGCAGAAAAGATACTTGGATGGAGGGCTAAAAATCAAGCTATTGATGTAATTAAAATTATGATAATGGCTGAAATTAAAAAACTGGAAATGCAATAAATTTAATTAAATTAATAGAACAATGAGTTACAGAGAAATCAGTACAACAGAAATCTCAGGAACCAAAAAAAGGATTTCATTCACAAGGTTGTTATATAAGTTTAGTTTTATTTTATGTTTGTTTCCATATGCAATTCGGCTGTTGGAGCGTGATTTACAACCACTATATTTCATTTTTCTTGGTATCTGTTTAGTTCTTTCATATAGAGCTAAGACCTCATCGTATTTGCTGTTGCTATTATTGACTGGATTGTCAATTATAATTTATAGGCTAAGATTTGATTATGGATCTATAGATATAATTAGATCTTTACCAATTTATCTGACACCTATTTTTTTATTAAGATTTTTTGAGGCATGTCTCAGCACAAGATCATTTATATTCACTGCTATTAGATCGTCAATATACATCTATGTAATGTATGCAAGTCTTCAAGTTTTTGGTATTGATATATTAGGGATGTATAGTGAGGAGCGTGTAGCTGCAGGTAGAGGCTTTACATCCCTTGCCAATGAGCCCTCCATGTTTGGTTTTATATTAACTCTCTTAATGGCAAGCATGCTCATTGGGAGAAAAGAAACAAGATTAGATTGGGCTATTTATGCCCTTGGAATGCTTTTGTGCGGCTCTGCGTCAGCCTTGATTTGTAGCATTCCTCTTTTTGCAACTTTGTTGTCCTTGAAATTTATAGCAATACTTGTGTCATCAATATTTATTGTTGTTTTTGGTCTAATAGAGCTAAATATTGATGCTATTGTTCCAGCTAGGCTTATTTATATTATCCAATCGAGCGGATTAGACATATTGCTTTCAGACCTTAGTATAAATGAAAGGGTTGGCCACCTCGCATTTATTTTTAGCAACCCTGCTCATTTTCTAATTGGTGGAACTCATGGCTGGGGGTCGTCTTACCTTGAATTTCTTACTTTAGGGAATCACCCATTTTTCTTTGGATCAGGAATAAATAATATACTGAGTGGAATTGGCGGAGTTATATATGACGGAGGCATAATAGGAATTTTTTATATTCTGTTATTAATTAGAATTTCCAAATTTAATCTCAGGAATATGACAGCTCGCACCTCATTGATCTGTATTGGACTTGTCTTTGTCGCGATACAATCGGTCTCATTTGCAAATCCATTACTTACATTACCTTTGGCCTGCAATGCTTTAGTATATAATGATTTTTTTAAAAATAAATCCAGAAACTTATGAAAGAATAT
>MDTG01124758.1_pt1 | contig 12648 bp, 5 predicted proteins | sample 811421 | NCBI WGS metagenome assembly MDTG01 (sample SAMN05326645, study PRJNA326480) | marine metagenome | isolation source: seawater | place: Pacific Ocean: South East | collected 2011 | reverse complement strand
GCTGTTACAGTTCCCCAACTAATAGACCAAGGATCTCCAGTAGTCCACTGCTCTCCAACTACATAATATCCGTAATTATTTTGAGAACCATTGTTCCAAACATTGATTATATAATTTTTATTACCACTAGTAATTACAGTTTGGTTTATAGCATTTGCATCTTCATTAACATTACCCATGTAAGAAGCATTATTACTGGCAGTAGACCATGTTTGAACACTGTTGGGTTTGACAGGTGAAACAGGTGTTATCGCTGATTGACTTCCTGCTACTTCTACTAGCTTTCCAGAGCTATTAACATTTACAGGTTTACCTGTTGAAATAGCTGTAGCATCTGCCTGCAGATCAACGGTTCCACCTGACGCTGGAAGGTTGGTTAGTCCTGAACCATCACCACTAATTACACCAGTTGATGAAATTGTTACAGCATTTGTATCTAAGGCAGAGGAATTAGAAGTTCTTATTTTTAAAGAGCCACCTACATTTTTACAATCAATAAAACTATCGCTCTGACTAGGAGGCATTGAGAGAACAAATTGATTTGATGTTCCCCAACTCGCTATATTTCCACCAAATCTGAAGTCGGAATTTGCTCTGTCATACATAACAGCGTAGGTAGTTCCTGAGATGCTGAAACCTGCTGCTGTTGCTGATGCTCTACCACTTCCACCACTTAGAAGAGTAACTTCAGAAGTACTCATATTTATAGTTTCAGTTGCGCTACTACCTAATCTGATTCTTAAGTCGTTACCTGTAGAATAGATTTTTGAAAAACTATCATTAAATTCAAGATGAGGCGTACATAATCTCTTGCTATTGCTTTTATAAGTAAGATCAGAGGTGGCACCTAAACTATTTGAATTATTGAACTGTATTTCTTCGTTAGATCCAGCGGGTGTTGCTGCTGGTAAATTCGTTAAGTTTGCACCGCTAATTGCTGGTAAAGCTCCTTGTAAACTGCTTGCACTTAAAGCAGTTAAAGATGAACCAACACCAGCAAAGCTAGTTGCCGTACATGATCCTGTTATAACGGCTCCAGCAGTAGTTACATCAAGTCTTTTTGTACCGCTTGCATATAATTCAACACCGTTAGATTTAGCTTTTAGACGTGTACTATTATGAGCAGCGTTTTCAACGGTGAACATACCGTCTTGAGAGAAATAATTATCTCCTCCATTTGCATCAAACTGAAGGTTATAACTACCCGTACTCTCAAACTGTATATGACCTGCTGAATTTTGAGAAATCTCACCGCTATTACCAAGTTTTATTTTTGTTTGTCCTGCAAATTCCAGAGCATCGTCTGATTTATCCCATTGAATTTTTGTAGTAGTTCCATCTTTAAGGAAGAAATCACCCTTTAAAATTACTTCTCCAGTTTGATGAATCTCTGCTATGTCTCCACCAGATGCAGTTATGGCAAATTCATTGCTGGTATTTATATAAAGCTCAGGTCTGGCAGCAGTACCGTTGTGATGGATATAAGCATAATTTGATGAACCTCCAAATAAGGCTTTAGTATTTGAATTAAACTCCAACTGACCATCAGATTTATCCCAGTTGATATAAGTACCGTTATCACCGCCTATAAAAACATCACCACTTTGTTCAATAATGAAAGTGCTTTGAGCAGCTAATGCGCCGTTGTAAAAATACTGAATTTCCCCATTACTTCCTGCGGGAGTGACACTAGAAACAGTTTGCCAAGAGCAAGTGCCATCGCCATCTGTTCTTAGATATTTACTTGTACTACTTTCATTTGTAGATAATATTGATGTTCCTTCTGGGGTCGCAGAAATTGTTTGCCAACTATTGTCTCCCGCTAAGAAAGTTGATGAGCTTGGCGAGCCAGAACTACCAAGACGTGCTATTGGTACTTTCCCAGCAGTTAAGTTATTAGCGTTTAAGTTTGTTAAATCAACAGTAGTAAAAGATAAATTTCCTGAACCATCTGTTTTTAGAACTTGTCCTGTTGTTCCATCACTTGTTGGATAAGAAAGACCTCCTGCATTTAATGAAGTTAAATTTCCAAGAGAAGTTAAAGAGGCTGAAACAATATTTGAAGCAAGAGTTGAACCTGTTAAATCTCCAGCATTTGTATTTGTCGCATCATTTACCCAGCCAAGATTTCCACTTCCATCAGTCTTTAATATTTGTCCAGTACTTCCATCTGTTGAGGGAAGAGTCAATGTAAAGTTTGAAGCTATTGTTGCTGGAGCTTGTAAACCAACCCAATTACTAGAATCACTATCAGCAAACCTCAAATCTTTCTGAGCGTTTATTGTCAGATCTCCCGATAATGTTCCTCCTGATAAATTGAGTTTTAAAGAAGTAGCTGTATCTACATAAGTTTTAGTTGTTGCATCTTGGGCGGCTGTTGGATCACCCATTCCAGTAATCTTATTAGTTCCCATTGCAATGGCTCCTGCCATTGTGCCTCCATTGAGTGGGAGTTTTGTGGGGTCAGTTGAATTATCAGTTCCCCAGCTTAAGTTTCCTGATCCATCAGTTTGTAGTCTTTGCCCATTCGTTCCATCTCCATCAGGCAAAGTAAAAGTAATATCAGCAGTTACTGAGGCTGGAGCTTTAAAGCCTAAATAATGAGAGCCATTAGAAGTTAACTCAGTAAATTTAAGTTCACTCTGATTACTTAAATTCAAAGATCCACTCATATCACCCCCACCTTTTGGCAATGCTGCGTTAGCTGTTGAAGTAGTAGCAGTTAATGCATCATTTACTGTCTTAATTGCATTAGCAGTTGCAGCCAATGAAGTTGAATTATTTGTTGTGCTATCTGATAGTTGTAAAACACCAGCAACAGTAGTTGATCCAGATTCAATCTTTGATCCACTTATATTTGCTGATCCATGAATCATGGAATCAGAAATGGTTAAAGGCTCAATAGAAGTTAATCCAGCATTTGAAATAGAAATATCACCCGTCATATTGACAGCCGTTATTGCTCCAGTTGTTGCAGCTCCTACTAATATCTGACCAGCGTTTATAGTTTGAAGCTTGCTGAGTTGTATTCCTGCCGAGGCGTTTATATCTAAGTTGAGAATTGTTCCATTTTCAATCATCTGACTTGTAACTGTCCCAGTATCAGAATCAGAAATTAAAGTTCCTGTAATATCTGGCAGCGTTAAAGTTTTATCTGATAGTTGCGGATCAGATACCGCTAACGTCATTTCAAAGTTATCAACACTCGAACCTTCAAAAACTAAACTTCCAGTTGACCCTATTAATAATTGTCCAGTTACAGTTGAGCCATTCTTTGCTACTTTGTCGTCTTCTAGCTCGTTGATAGCTGCCTGAACATTATTAGAACTTAATTGACCATGAGAGTTATAAGAAATTGATGAAGCTTGTTGTGAAGCAACAGTTGTTGAAAGGTCTATTTCTACCCATGAGCTAGAAGTTGAACTAGTAGTCACTCCTAAGAGGTAGTCGGGCGGTGACAGTTGTCCAGTTATTCCAGCAACACCGCTTGGCGTTCCCTGAACCGAAATCACGACATATCCGCCGTCTACGGATTCGGATGCAACTGGCAAATTCTGGCCTACTGTCAAACCAGCAGCAGCTCCAGCAGCAGTTACATAATCAACTTGGCTTAAATTAGCGTTATAAGTTCCTAATCTCACCAAGGCTCCCTTAGTCAGCGTCGTAATCGGATTCCAAGCGTTCGAATCCCACAGGTAAGCGTCCTCCGATATCGGGTCATAAAGTAGCTGCCCAGTAAAGGCTGCTGTTGGGTAACCTAATTGTTGTATAGATTGAATTATTGTTGTTGATGAATTACCGAGGTGAGAGCTATCAATTGAACCTGGCTGAATCCTTGCAGCATCTAGAGTTCCACTTGTAATTTGACTAGCCGCAAGGTCAGGGATTTGTGACGCAACGAGACCTGCGCCACTTGTAACAACACCTTTATTATCTACAACTACTGATTGATAAGTACCAGCACTAACTCCACTGGTTGAAGTATAAATATTACCAGAACTATCAATATCAATTCCTCCTCCAGTTTGAACAATTACAGCTCCTTTATTACTATTATTTGCTGTTGGCAAATCTGCGCTAACTAATGCTGTAGATGCAATGATTTGACCAAAAGCATTATATTCAATGCCTGAAATAGTAGTAGCACTTGTTGTTGATGCAAGGCTTAATTCACCTGTCCCACTTACACTTAAGCCCCCAGATATTGGGACTGAAACAACACCAATTGCAGAACTTGTTGCTTTTATTCCCGTTAAATCAGATGAGCTTAAGGCACTAGATCCAGTAATTAATCCCTGGGCATTGTAATTAACTTTTAATGCACCATTTACAGCAGTAACAACATTATTAATTCCAAGATTTCCGCTAGAGATATTTAAACTTCTATCAATGTTTGAAGTTGAAAGTTTTACCGCCGTTATTGATCCATCTCTTAACTTAGTACTCGCATCAATTCCTGTTATAGACGAGCTAGAAGTTTGAATCTTATCATTGGTAATATTTCCATTAACTATATTGTCAGTATCTACACTATTGTCACCCAAAACTGAACTTGAATCAACACTAAGAACGCCTCCAGTAGTAACTGATAATCCGCTGCCTACTTGAACAACACCTAAGGCAGATGTTGATGCTTTGGCATTGCTTAAATCAGAATTACTTAAATCACTAACTGAAGTAATGAGTCCTTCTGAATTGTAGGTAATACCGTTTTTTGTAGATGCTCCACCTGAGACAGAATTATTAATACCAAGATTTCCACTTGCAACATTTAGACTTCTATCAATATTTGCAATATTTAATTTTGCAGCAGTAACTGAACCATCTCTTAGTTTTGTTCCTCCATCTAGACCTGTTGTTGAAGAAGTAGAGGTTTCAACTTTTGCATTTGTAACAGCTCCCCCCAAAATGCGATCTTCATTAATGGCATTTGTTCCAATTCTTGCCGCTGGTATTTCTCCACTGGTTAAAAGAGCTGCACTAATGTTGGGAATATCAGTAGCAGAAAGATTTGAAGCTGCTGTAATTATTCCTTTTGTAGAAACTGTTAGCTTTGTGTAATCACCAGCAGTCAATCCAGATTGAGTTTCAATAGATATATTTCCACTACCATCAACATCAATTCCAGAATTAAGTGGAACAATGACTCCACCTTTGCTTGAATTTGTCGCTGTTGGAATATTTGTTGCAGAATTATTTTGACTTCCAGCCGTTACCTGACCTTTTGCATTAACAGTTACAGATGCATATGTGCCTGGAGATAATCCAGAAACATCAGCAATTGATATTGCACTATTGCTATCAATAGCCAACGCTCCAGCAGTAGGTACAGAAACAGCTCCTAATGCAGTAGCAGTTGCTCCAGCTCCACTTAGATCAGAAGTTACTAAATCACCAACAGATGTTATTAATCCTTCTGTTGAATATGTAATTCCATTTGCTGTTCCAGCTCCACCGCTAACAATATTGGTTATTCCTAATTTCGAGCTAACAACGCTTAAACCTCTATCAAATTTAGAAGCATCAAATTTATCAACAGTTACCGTTCCATCACGCAGTTTTGTTCCCCCGTCAATCCCAGTAGTAGAGGAACTCGAACTTTGAATTTTTTCATTAGTAACAGCTCCAAGCTGAATGGCTATTGTTGGAACTTGGTCAGTGATTAATGTGCCAACCTTTGCCGCTGGAATATCACCATCATCAATAACTGCTACACCACCCGCAATTAATGCTTTAACAGCTATCTGTTTTGTTTCGTTAGCACTGACATCAGCGACTACAGCGGCATCAGTGGCAGTAACTGAACCTTGCGGTAAATTATTTAATCCCGTAATCTCTAGATCTGGCATAACCTCTAAACTAAAAACCTCTCCCTATATTATGCCTCAGGAACGAGAATTGCTTAATCTTTTTATTCTTGCTCTAAAAGAATTGGACTTCCATCTTCTTGAAGAATCTTATATGTATCTTCCTGAAGCAAATAGCTAGGAGTTGCTCCTGTATTTAATTTTATTTCTCCATTAGTAACAAATTCAATTCTTGAAGTGATTTGCTCGGTAGCAGGAACGCTTACAACAACATTGGTAATAATACAATCAGCCTCATACCAAACACTGTTAGAGGTGCTGGAATTGTCTTTGTAGATAAAGAATTTTGATTTAAAGTCAGCACCTTGAGTAAGCCTTATTACTAATTGAGCAAGATAAAAAGGAAACTCTCCATTCTCTCCACATTCTTCATTCACTTTTGCTTGATTATGTTCCCACAAGCATTCAATGGTTCCCTGACCACTAATCAACCCCGCCTCATATTGTCTTTTAAATTGATCTCCTAAATGCGTCAAATCGACTGAATCTCTAGATGTAGTAATTTCGTAGTTCGTAATATTTGCAATGTGCCTATATCTACTATTTACAGTTTTTATTGTTATTTCTTGAATTGCGCTTGGAGCTACCAAAGCAACAGCTCCTGAAACAGTGCCAGTAATGGAAGCTTCAAATGTTGTATAAAGTCTTAAACCACCTAAAGGATCAACATAAACAAACCAAGTCCCATCAGCATGGGCGTGACCGCTAACAAGTTCTAAATTGCTTTTATCAACTGTTGCTATTTCAATTCTATCTCCAGTCATTAATGCGCTAGAAGCACCTTTAACAGAAAATCTTTTTAATGATGTATTTACGTCACTAGGATCTAATTGAGTTCCTAAAAATGAATTTAAGGAATCTCTTTGAAGTTCTATATCTCCATATTGTCCTAAATAAATACCGTTCATTAATTAATTAATGTTGTTGCTGTATAAGGAGCGCCATTTGCTTCCCATGTAAAATCAACATTCGTTACTTCCCCAACTGAAACCCCCATAGAAACTCCAGTTATATAAACTTCAAATTGAATATCCCTTGCACTTACATTTCCAGTTCCTTCTGTTAAACGCAATTTTAAAACTACTTTGGTAGAAGAAGCATTAGTCCCATCACCAGCAGCACCTCCAGTTTTTATAGCAGCAGTTAATAAGTCTTTTACATTTGAAGTTCCCCCAGCACTTGCTGTGTAATAAGCAGCCGTACAACTGCCTGAATAACTTCTTAGGCCATCTGTAATCAATCGGTCAGTGTCACCAAGGCTTGTTGTTTCAATAACAGCCATTGACATGGAATAGTTCCAGCTCTTTATTTGACCTACAGCATTTGATGAAGCCCCTATAAAAAGCTCCCCATCCTTGCCTGTGTAAAAATTAGCCACTTCCCCTAGTCAAAAGTTGATTCTATTCTATATGAATATCATTCCTTAGGCAGAATCAAAGAATCAAGAATCTAAACAAGCAACGAAAGAGCAATTCACATTACTAATGCCAGGGAAGACACTCGTCACTGTTGGGGGGCTTGAATATCTCCACCTAAGAGAGGAAAAAGATTCATTAAAATAAGACCTTAAAGGATAAGAGTTGATTCCTGCTGTGACTTGTGAATTAGAAAATGAGACATAATCCCAGTCTGAATTGACAAATTCATAATTTTGTAAAATCAAAGCAGCGTCATTGTCAGAAATATTTGAGAAGCCTAGCTGTAAACTAGCATTTACTCTTTTATTTCCATATCGGATATGGGTTTTAGTACCATCTAGACTTTGAAATTCTGTACTTGGAAAAGTTCCAGGGTTGTAACTCCTACTTGAAACTTTTACAGATGGAGGGAACTGAACAGGATTAGCCATTAGTCGCTCACCACATCAAAACCAACATCCCAATTTTGCATAACGGCTAAATTACCATTCTCATCAACTGGAGCATAGCTACCAGATACTTCAATTAAACCTTCCTCACCATAAGAAATGGTCTCACATTTATAAATCTTTTTTTCTGTAGTCTCATTTTTAACTGAAAATACTGATCCATAAAGGCTTTGAGAAACATTTGTTGTATCTAAGGTTGCTTCATTGACTCCAACTGTTCCTGGCTTCCAGAAATAAATGGAAATATTATTGGGATAACCTGCTGAACTTTCTAATCCATCCATACTCACAATCTCACCATTAGCAGAGATAGCACCATTTCTAAACCTAGAAGTATGAGTCACCTCACTAACTAATTTAAAATAGTTCCCTGGAGAAATTCCCTCCATATACTGAGGAGCCGTTGTGAAGCTCACTCCATGGTCAACTAAACGCCTTGTATTAATTGCATAGCAAGCAAAGTTTCTGGCTTGTTGATATGAACTACAAAATCCAGACATATCGAATTTTTCAATAGGATCTGCAATTGAACCGCTAGTAGAAGAAACAAGAATTGATTTTGTTTCTGGAAAGCCATTCTCGCTTTCATTTCGCCAAAGGACCACAGCTCTAAATAATTGTCTTTCTTGAGGGTCTAAGAATGAAACCTGTAAATTTTTGATATTGCCATCAGTAAATAATCCAACAACTTTTGGAGGAACATTCTTATCTATAACATTTTGAGGATTAACAGGAACAGAAGGTTTAAGGCTAAACTTCCCTCCGATAATTGTGAAATCTAACAAGCAATATCCAGCATGTTCAAATAAAAATTCTCTTAGATTTATTTTGCTTGAAATAACACCATCCCAAAAGAAATTATTTTTCTTACAGAAATCTGCTGCATCTGCCATCGCTGGCCTGTCAACGCTATCGGCTCCAACAAGCTTGCCAGCTCCATAATCTGGGTTAGTCAGTAATGCATATGCAATTTCAGGAAACAAATTAGAAGCACTTGTTCCAGTAGTTATTAATCTTTCAACTTTAATTCCTTTTTTAAAGTAAGCAGAAAACTGACTGAAGTTTGTCCATTCCTTTGAACTATTAATCCTTAATCCAGCAAAAGCTAAATCACTATATTGAGCCGCTGCATCATCTTTATTTCCAACAGGTTTAAGAATCTCGTTCACATATACAATTTCATGACTTGGTTCATTTCTATTACTATTTTCATCCCCTTCATAAACATTCCAATCAGCAACAACATCAAAAGGATTTAAATTTCTTTCATTTATTTGTATTTCTCTAGAGCCTACTTCTAATTTAATTTGTATTCTATTTGGCAATCCAACCCCAGTAACATCTGATTCGCTTGGTATAAATGCCACATCTCCATTTCTATAATCTAATCCTGTATAACTTGAATTTAGATTCCAACTAGCATAATAATAATATTGATTTACGTTATTACCATCTAAATAGGATTGTCTATAAACAGTTAAATCAACTTTTAATGATCCATAATGCCCACTTCCACCAATAACAGAAACAGTGCCAGAATAATGTGCTGGAGGAGTAATTGTTCTTAATTCTTGTATGTCTGTATAAAAAAGCCAATACTTACCTTGTGGGTGATTACCTTGAGCATCTTGGCTTGGTATATATCTTTTAGGATCATTTGGTAGCTTAAATATCACCTCTCTCCAATTTGTCACACCATAGCCAGGGTCATATCCTCCATGCTCTCTTGCATCCTGACCTCCATTTTTATCCCAATAAATTTGCCAGTGATAACCTCCAACCCCTACATTGCCTGGATTCGTTACTGAATCCCAATAAGCAATTGTCCTATCACCTGTATAAACATCATTTTCTATTGTTACCCATTCTTGATAAGTTGGTATTCCATTAAATTGACTATTGTTTTGCCAAAAAGAAGATGAATTATTTTCTGCTTTAATTACAGCTCCATTTATTGTTTGTTTCGTTTCTCCTATTTGCCATTCTGGATTACTTAAAATTTCTGTGTCTTTATTTAAATAATATGCCTCATCACCTGAAAAACTAATATTAAATCCACCGTATTGATTAATAGATGAATAATGATTTATTGTTTGATTCCCTGAACTTGCACACTTTAATAAATTAACTCTTTTATTCCAATTTCCTCCCCTAGTAATGAAATTACCAGGGTATGGTTTAAATCTATATTCATATTGTTTTGTATTATCAGGATGATGAATACTTACATAATTATATTGAAACTGTGGATTATTTCCTTTTATTGCAAATAGACCTAAATGATTATCTAATCCATTTTTTAAGTCCGTCCAAGTATCTGAACCTAACTCTCTAACTTGAAGCATGAAAAATTCTATTCTTGAAATATATCTATCAATTTGTCCCAATTGGATTTGAGTTCTTTCAGACCATGCTTTGTCCAAAGCATCTTCATTAGGTTGACTATCTATATTGGCAAATCTTATTTTTTTATATACTCTGCTTTTTATACCTATTTCTGTAACATCAACTTTTCTGTTATTGCTAACAGTAGCAATTGCAACTCTTTGACCTGTGTAAACATCCCAGCCATGATATAAATCACGGGTTCCTCTTGTATATCCAAGTTCAGTTCCACTAATTAATTGTTGATAAAAAATTTGCATAGTTGGATTCAAACTATATAGCTTACTTTTATCTTCATTTGAACCTGGAGGATCAAACCACACAGGATTTTGGGTATGAGTTCCCAGACTGTTGTTTACTGGAATATCTAAATCACCAGCCTCAATAACTTCAAAAAAATAGTCTTTAGTAGTGTTAATTGTCCAAGGGTTAGGCTTATCTATCTTTATACATTTTGCAATAGCTGTTCCAATTAAATATTGTTCTCCAACTGCAAATAAATTATCTGTATTTTCTCTAATAGATGTCGTCATGCTGTCAACATCATCAACGCCATGAGGTCGATAATTGAAAGCATCAGCATTATGATCTTCCTGATTATAAACTCTTTGTAATCCCTGCTGTTCCCCTGAATCTGTTCCTATTATTTGATATTTAAGCTCGCTTCCTTTGTTCCCTCCATTTGAAGCACTTAAAAAACCGCACCTTGTAGGCCAATGAGCAAACTCTACTTTTTTCCTTTTTCTCTCGTCATTTCTAATTGCTGATTGATCTGCCCCTCTTGCGTCTCTAATTAATTCATAAGGCAATCTACAAACTTGTGCATTCGGAAATGGTGAATAGGCTCCAAACCTTGTCTGAGTCGTTGGGTTTCTTGCTCCACTAAATGCCTTGCTTGAAATAGTTGGAGGTAAACCACCTCCTCTTGGATCTGGGATTCCTATTTCAAAAGGATCATTACCATTGTCAAAAGGTAATTTAGAATCTAAATAAATATCTGTAGATTTAATTCTATTATCTCCTGAATTGCTCCCATTTCTAAAATAAAGCCCAACCTTGTGGGCATTGTATGCATTTAAAAGAGTATCTCCTATTGCATAACCTTGATAATCAGGTTCACCATCAATTGCACCTAAAGAAAATAGATTTAATGCCTTTAATTGTTGATATTTTCCAAGACTTACAAACTGGCTCCATAACAATTGACTATTAACTCTTATACCGCCATACCCACTTTTTTCCTGTGAATTAGCAAAGATCAGTGGAATAATATCTCCTACATTTGCTAATTCTTGAACACTGTCAAAAGTAGATTGTGGAGCAAATTTTGCATTCCCAATTGCATCTGCTGTTCTCCTGCTTTCTCCCTGCTCAATTTCTTTTGGCTTAGGCGTTAATAAATAAGAAACAGTGGCAGAAACAATAGCTATTCCAATTTGAACAATGTTTGCTGCTATGAAAGCAGATACTGGTTCACAACGAATATCAGGAATTAATTCATAGCCTTCTTTTCTTTTGCCGTTGTATAAAGCTTGTTGATCTAAAAAATAAAAATATTGTTCTTTGCTGCAACTTACAACCTCACAAAATTCTATTTCCGCTGGTAGTAACACCCTTTGACCATGAGGGCGTTTATGGGACACCACATCACCACTTGGCTTTCTAATGTTTTCTGGTAATGAATCCATCCTTCCTCATAAAATGCTGCCATACCCAAGCAATTCTCATTGCTTAGGCATAATGCAATTGATCCTAGTTTAGGGGATGAATCAACACCCCACCGTTTTAATTCAGTTTCAAATACTGAATAATCTCCTTTTCTAAGTCGTTTATACCATTCTCGTTTTGGTTCAGGAGAGGCTATTCCATAATGTTTTAGAACTGTTCTACATAAACTTAAACAGTCTCCAGCTCCATGTTTTTCTGGATCAGCTCCTAAACGATAGGGAAGCCCAATTAATTGATGAGGCTTCACCTGTTTTGTAATGATCCAGTTACAGGCAAAGAACCACAGAGAGCCTTAGTTAGGATTTTTGTGGGGCATTGCGCTCCAACAGCATCTATTGCTGAACTTAAAATTATTTCAATTGTCTCTGGGTCATATGACATAGAGGCAGCCAACCAAGTTTCAGAAGTTAATATTCTTGGCACGTAATCACGACTTAATAGTTTTTCAAAATCATCAGTCATTAAATTGGTTTCAACCTTGATATGATATTTATTTAAAACAATCTGTTGGGCATAACTCATACTTAACTCACTATTAGCCAAGATCAAAGAAGAGGTCATATTGTCACCTGATCTATTTCTAGTGGCACCGTTATAAATAAAACTCAAATATTGAAAGCTACCTATTGAAGGTTGTTTACCATTTTGAAACTCATCAGGAATATTCTGAACAGAACCATTTGGGTTAGTAATAGTAATAAAATTAGTTAAAGAAACAGTAGTCATAATCCTAAAGTAGACCTCCTTGATCTTGAGTTTTTAAGGCTTGATATTGTCCTAGCCTCTCCAGCTTTAGCTCCT
>MDTG01032062.1_pt1 | contig 12648 bp, 12 predicted proteins | sample 811421 | NCBI WGS metagenome assembly MDTG01 (sample SAMN05326645, study PRJNA326480) | marine metagenome | isolation source: seawater | place: Pacific Ocean: South East | collected 2011 | reverse complement strand
AGTAGAAAGATATCTTGTTAAACCAATAATTCCAGTTTTTACTACTGAGTATGAAACTGGTTTTACATTTTGATTTTCGTTATCAATGCCTTCTTTCTTGTATAATTTTTGATCTGGTGCAATTAACCCTAAATCAGAGGAGATATTTACTATTGAACCCCCGTTTAAATTTTTGGAAATAGTAGTTCCATAATGTTTGGCGCACAAAAAAGAACCAGTTAATCCAACAGAGAGATCCTCATTCCAAACATCCAAAGGAAAATTTTCTAATCTTGAAAAGTTTTTGTCTGTACTATTTTCAACTTTTGGGTTGTTCGCAGCGTTGTTTACTAAGCCATCAATTTTTCCAAATTTTGCTGCTAGCACTTCAACATTTTTTTTTAGTTCTTTTTCATTCGTAATATCTAATTCAAAACCTATAGAACCTATTTCATATTTTTCATTTAATTCTTTTGTAAAATCATTTATAATTTTTTGAGACAGATCTAGTAACACAGGTATTCCTCTAAATGCCGCAACTGCTTCACAATATTTTCTTCCAAGTAAGCCTGTTGCGCCGGTAATGACTATAACTTTTTCAGAAATATCAAACATATTTTGTAATCTTGAGGTCATTGTTAAAATAATTCTTCCAAACATTCTTCGTATACTTTTAAACCTTCAACAAGTGCTTCATCTGGAATAGTTAGAGGTGGTCCTAGTTTGAGTGTACCTCTACCTGTACATATTGAGAAAACCCCTTTTTCCATAGCTCTCTCACAAATATAGTTGGTTAAGTCGAAATCTAATTCAGAAGTATTTTCTTTATTTATAAATACACCTCTCAATAAGCCATTGCCAAGTACATGTCCAATTCTTGTAGGATATTTTTTTTTCCAAGAAAGGAGTATATTAAGCATAATCTTTCCCTTTCTTTCAGATTCTGAAACTAAATTTAGATCTTCAAAAGCTTCTAAATTACCTAAACCTGCCGCGCACGCAAGAGGATTTCCACCATGAGTGCTAGTATAAGCTGAATCAAGCTCAATTAATCTAGCAGATCCAAGGACTGCAGAAAGTGGAACACTACCTGAAATACCTTTACCACAGATTACTAAATCAGCATTAACTTTATAATGCTCATAAGCAAAAAATTTACCAGTTCTACCAAATCCTGCCTGAATTTCATCAAACACTAATAATGATTTATTTTCGTTACACCATTCTCTCATCGATTGGATATAGTCAGTAGGATAAAAAATACCGCCCCAGCCTTGAAAAGATTCCACAAAAAAAGCAGCAATATTTGACAGTTTCACCCCATCTTCCTCGAGTAATTTAAGATGTTTGTAAAATAAATCTGATCCATTGCCATTAAAATTTTTAATATCCCAGGGGAATGGAAAAGGCATATGCTTTATGTTTGGATCTTCATACCCTATCCAATTTTTATCATTATGTTGTCCACTTATCATCTGAGCGCCTAAAGTTTTACCGTGATAATTACCCTCACCTCCAACAATAATATTTTTTTCAGATGAAATTTTATTTCCATATATTCTTGAAATTTTTATTGCACGTTCTGTAGCTTCAGTTCCTACGCTTAATAAAATCCCTTTTTCTAAGTAACTTGGTGTCATTTTAATTAATTTTTCTAAAAACTCTGACCTAATTCTAGTTGGATAATAGTAGCTGTGCATTAATGGCTTAGACATACATTCATAAACTCTTTTCATTACCTGTTCATTTGCATGTCCAGAATTTGTAACAAAAATACTAGATGTGAAATCTATCCATGCATTACCCCATTCATCAAATATTTGATGATTTTTGGCTCTGTCCCATATCACGGGGAGCTGCTCTAACGCATTAGAGGACTCATGTTTCTTAATATCTTCAATTAATGATAATGATTCTGGAACAGGTATTTTTGTTGCTATAATCCTATTAGCTGTTTTTATATGGGAAACTTTTCTTGGTGTTAGGTTAAATTTGAAAGAACTCATTTTAATCGCCCTCAAGTAAAAAATTAGGATTTTTATTCAATATTGTAACTATAAAATCAGTTGCAGGCTTTAATTTCAAGTGAGTCATGGTGTTACCTTTAAATGTTAATTCTGTAATTAGCCCTTTAGATTTTAATAAAGGTATAACTTTAACAAAATTTTTGGAATCATTAGGATATTTTTGTATGCATTTAAAAAAATAATTATTTTCTTTTTTAGCAATCAAAACTCGTGGGTTGTTTTCATATAAATAATCTACATCAGCAAGATATTCAGCAAGGTGTATCGCAGTAAATTTATCAACTGAAACCCCAATCCCAATTACACTCCCATCGTTCTTATATAATGTACCAATTGGACTATTTATTCCCTCCGGTTCATTAAAATCGTGAAGGCTAGTGTACATCACTGCCCTTTTACCTAATGCACTTACTGAGTTGAGAGGGTGATCACTTCTTTTAACTCCAGGATAAGATAAAAATTTACTAGCTAAAACACCTCTTCCTCGAACATCAGTCAATTGTTTGTTAAATATATTCATTGAAGACCTAACAGTTTCAATTAATTCATCTGGTATTGAGGGATTCTTCCAATAAGCTGGATCAGTTAATTGACCTGTATGTGCGGGCATTAAAATTGTTCCTTCATTCAAATCTAAGCAATAACTAAGGGCTTCTATTACGTCTAAAGGACCATTAACTAAATGACCAAGGGATTTCAAGGAGCAATGAACAATAACGTCATCACCTGTTTTAAGTCCTAATTGCTTAAAAAGTCCAATTAACTCAGGTTTTGTAGTTATAATATCCACTAGAGTTTATGTTTTGACAATTGATCAAAAATTTTATTTTTAGTTTTATTGAGGTAGAATTCAACTTTTTTAAAATCTTCTTCTGTATCAATTTCACCTGTATCAGGAGTTTCAAACCCAAGCATTTTTGAACCATAACACGATTTCTTGTTTATAATTGTACTTGACTTAACAATATCTACATATCCATTTCCAAAATATGTTGGTGCAAACTCTTGTCTAGGTAGGGTAAAATATTCTGGTCGGGGATCTAATGGGCATAGTCCATGAAGGTAACCATCTAGCATACCAAACATTTTTCCAGGCGTTTCAGCAAATTCATGAATAGATACGAGACTTGTGGCACTAGAATTATTTAAAATAGTACTAATGGCATTATCAACAATTGAGGGTTCTCGTAAGGGAGTTGTAGGCCTAAGTTGAACCCAATATTCAGGAACATATCCTTCATTTTTGTCAAACCAATCAATTGCATGCCTAAAAAACTCAATATCTTTAGACGTATCAAGCGCTAATTCAGGAGGTCTTAAAAAAGGAACATCAGCTCCATAATTTTTTGAAATTTGAGCTATTTCATCATTGTCAGTTGAGACTATACATCTATCAATGTTTTTCAAATTTTTCCCTAAAAATATAGAATAGGAAATCAATGGAAATCCACCTATGTTTCTAATATTTTTTTTCGGCACTCCTTTTGAACCGCCTCTAGCTGGAATTATTGCAATAATATTTGGATTGTTACTCATAAAAAATTCTTTATTATCACTGAATATTAGTTAGAAACTGCGTTTCTTTCACGAAGCCCTTTGAATACTGGAGCTCCAGGAACACCTTCTAGAAAATTTGTGAATGGTTTATTGCTATCGGTTGCTAATTTAATAACTTTACAAGCTTTATCAAAAGCAGAAATTAATAAATCCAAATCCTCTTTAGAGTGAGAGTATGATAGCATCATAACTCCAGAAAAACATAAAATACCATGTCTAAACATTTCTTGTTGATATAACGTTGCTAGATTGGGATCTTGAACACCGTCATTGCCATGTGTGTTAACCATTAAACGAACTGGGTATCCAGCTAAAGAGACATTTTTTTCAACACTATGTTTTTTAATTACTTCATTTAAGTTACTTTCTAAATAAATACCTTTTTCCCAAATTTTCTCAATTACATTATTTTTTTTATAGAAATCAATACTTGCATTTGCTGCCGCAAGAGTTAGGGCTTCGGGTGCATATGTAGAAGACAAGAAGACTTTGTCGAACTCTTTCATATATTCTCGTTTACCAACCAACACACCAAGAGGCATTCCGTTAGTAATTCCCTTACCAAAACAAGCTAGGTCAGGAGTGACATCTAAATATTCACCAACGCCTCCCATAGCAAATCTAAAACCGGATATCATTTCATCGAAAATCAATAAAGCATTATTCTCATGAGTTAATTCTTTAACCTTTTGTAAAAAGTCATTTTTTGGTTTTTCAGCGATCACTGGTTCCATAATAACTGCTGCAACTTGATCTTTATATTTTTCGAACATTTCTCTAAGCCCTTCAATATCATTATAATTAAAAGTCTTAGTAAGATCTTTTACGGCAGTAGGTATTCCAGAGTTTCTATCAGTAGTTGATATATACCAGTCTGCAAAACCATGATACCCCCAACAGAAAATAATATTCTTACCAGTGATATGTCTTGCTATCTTAATTGAAGCGGCACAAACATCACTTCCATTTTTAGAGAATTTTACCATTTCAGCACATGGAATACATTCAACCAACTGCTCAGCTACTGTAACTTCAAGACGATTGAGCATGCTAAATAATGTGCCTCTGTCTAATTGCCTTTTAATGGCGTCATTAATTGTAGGGTGGCAGTGACCAATTGTCACTGGTCCACAACCCATAACCATATCTACATATTCGTTTCCATCAACATCCCAAGTGTGAGAACCATATGATTTTGTAAGGAACTTAGGTGACACTCCATCAGGGAACACACCAGGTGCTCTACTAAAGGTATTTGTTCCTGATGCTATCACTTGTTTTGCACGTTCATATAATATGTTGCTTTTTTCTATTCCTTTTTTTAGCCCAAGATTTTTTTGCATTTTTACTATGTTATCCATTTTAAATATCTCCATTTTCAATTTTGCAGTTAATTTAATACATCAAAAAGATCAACTGATTTAATTATTTTCAGCATTGTTTTTAAAAAATTTAACCAAATTTACATTATACTGAGCAGTATTAATTGGGTTTTTGCCTCTTGTAGTTTCAAATGTAAAAGCTCCTTTGTAAGAAATAGCTTTCAAGGCGTCAAACACCTCCTCAAAATTAACAAGGCCTGTTCCTAACAAAACATTTTCTCCATTTATGTTTTTGTCTTTAATATGAATATGAGCAATTAAATTGTTCAATAATTTTATATCACTAACTAAATTATGTTTATAAACTACTCTGTTACCAGTATCAAACACAACTTTTACGTTTTCCATATTAATCAATTTTAGAAAATCAATCAAATCTTTACCATTTAAAATTGTTTCTAAACATAATAAAATGTTGTTATCCGCAGCAAACTCAGCAACACGTTTAATTGGATCAACATATTTATGCATATTTTCTTGATCAATTTCGCTCATTTCAAAAAAAGGCATAACAAATTTTTTAATACCTAGCTTTCTTGATTGTTCAAGTAAATATAAATTTTGGTCAATAACATCTTTTTCTAAAAAGCAATGATTTATAATAAAGTCATTGCATAAAATATATAAATCTAAATTATTTTTCTTTACTAATTTTTTAAGTTTATCTATTCCATAATCGTTCCATATTGGATTATCATGGTTATAATCTGTTTCAGCTATTAATTCTATAAAATCAATTCCAATATCTGCAGCTATTCTAAATTCGTCTGGCCATTCTTTCTGCGGAAACCATTGTAAACACCCAGGGGGAGATTGAGTTAACCTACCTTGAACAATTCCTAGTTTTGCAGAACTATTCATTATAATTTTAATTCCAGTCAATATGTTGACGAAGATTTTTTGCTACGGGTATTTCATCATCTATTATTCTTTTAACACCATCACCCATAGCAGTCTCAATTTTTCTTATTGCCCCCACTAATTGTTTTAAACCTGAAGGTTCCACTGAGGCTGCTTGATCAGAACCATACATAGATCTATCTAATGTAATATGTCTTTCAAGTGATGAGGCTCCCAAAGCTATAGCGGCATAAGAAATAGCCAAACCTACTTCATGTCCGCTATAACCTACATTACAATTAAACCTTTCTTTGAGGCTCTTTATTACATTAAGATTTGCATTTTCGTCTTTCATTGGGTACGTAGATACAGTATGCATTAACTCGAATGAACAATTGGCTTTATTAAAAATATCTACTGCTTTTTGTATGTCATCATAAGTAGACATTCCAGTTGAAATGAAAGTATGCTTTCCTTCATTAGCAATCTCCTCTAGAAGCTCCTTATAAACTATCATTGCCGAAGCTACTTTATTATATTTAGTATTGAATTTACGCAAAAACTTCTGGGAATTGATATCCCATGCACTTGCAAACCATTCAATTTTTTTTGATTTAGAATAGTCTTCTATTTCTTTATATTCATCAACATTAAACTCTAATCCTAATTTTTGTTCTCTTTGAGTTGTTCCCCATGGACTTTCTCTTGGCGAGTCTAAAAACTCTTTTGTATAAACTTGATTAATATCTCTTTTTTGTAATTTAACACAGTCAGCTCCAGAATCTTTAGCTACATCTATCAGTTTTTTACAAATTTCTAAATCCCCATTATGGTTGATACCAATTTCAGCAATTATTGTAGTTGTCATCTCTTTTCTCCTTTAAAGTCTAGTCATATAGAGTTTCAATAAAATTTATATTTAAAACTTGCTCTAATACTTCTCTAACAACACCTTTCCCCCCCAAAGAGTTCAAACATATGTTAGATATATTCTTTATTTTGGGGTGACTATCTGCAGGACAGGCAGTATGCCCACATATTTTCATTGCCAAATAATCATTTAAATCATTTCCTACATAAAATATTTTATTTAAGTCAAAATTATTTTCTTGTGCTAATTTTTTTAACATTTGTAATTTATTATCTATTCCATAGAAGACAGGTACTTCAAGTTTAGCTGCTCTAGCACTGACTACAGAATTTTTTTCTGTAGATAGTATAAAAACCGGTTTCATCAACTTTTTTAAAACATCAAACCCTAGTCCGTCAGCTCTGCTACAGACCACTAATTCTTTTCCGTTTTGATCAATATAAACAAGATTATTAGTTAACACACCGTCAAAATCAAAAACAAAAGCGTCTATTTCGTCTATTTTTAAATTTTCTATCTTAATTTTATATATCCTGTGTCAATTAAACGATTTTCAACATTTTCCATCAAAGCATGACCTGCAGTAATATGAGCCTCTTGTATCCTCCCAGTTATATCACTAGGAACAACAAATGCATGGTCGCAATAATCAACACACTTTCCACCACCGCAACCTAAAAAACCAAAAACTCTAATATTTAATTTTTTGGCGGCCTTCATTGCAAGAAGAATATTCTCAGAATTACCCGACGTACTTATTCCAATCAAACAATCACCACTATTACCTATTGTATTTATCATACGTTCATATAATAAATTGAAGCCAAAATCATTCCCACACGCTGTAATTGTTGAGGTATCCTGAGCCAAAGCTAAAGCAGGAATGCCTTCACGATTATTTTCTGGCCTTAGACGGACCAACATTTCTGCGGCCAAATGTTGCGCATCAGCAGCTGAGCCACCGTTTCCACAGAACATCATTTTACCACCTTCTTCAATTATGGAGGTTATTTCAATCGACATACTATTTAAAGCATCTAACCCTTGCTCTAAACATTTCTTTTTTATATCAATGGATTCTTTAAAAAGTGCCTCAGTTTTTTGTAAATATCCCATTATTTTCTAAAGTTTTAACAATGAATTTTAATTAATAAGTTAATTATAAACTATAACTAAACGTTTTATAAATTAATGTAAACAAACTTTTGCTAAAGCTTTTAATATTAATTTAGAATAAAATATTAGCAATTTAATTCACACATTTATAGGAAGAAACAAAAATCTTGTTTAAAGACATTTATTAATTAGGCTTATATATTTTATATATAAACCCTCCAATATACTGGAAAAGTAGGATTAAAAATTTTAATAGTTTGTTTCTCTATATTTATAAACTTTTTAAAAACTATTGGTGAATTAGCTTTTCTTAATTTAATTTTTTCTTTATTTAAACCCAAATTATAATGCTTGGCTCCATTCTTACTAATAAAAAGCTCTAATTGAGGTAAAGAATTTTCATTTTCAAATAATTGGGCTAATATTACTATACAATAAGTCGCATTAAAGATACCTGCGCAGCCACAAAAATTTTCTTTATCAGAAGTGAAATGAGGGGCAGTATCTGTACCCAAAAAAAATTTTGAATTTCCACTCGTTGCTACCTCAATCAATGCTCTTCTATGTTTTTCTCGTTTCAATATTGGTAAACAATAATTATGAGGTCTGATTCCGCCAACAAAAATAGCATTTCTGTTTAGACTTAAGTGGTGAGGTGTAATAGAAGCCACAAGGTTTTGATTACCTTGTTTTACATAATTTGTTGCATCTTCGGTGGTTATATGTTCAAGAGTTACTTTAAGTTCTGGTAATTCTTTGCAAATAAAATCAAGATTTTTATCAATAAAAATTTTTTCTCTGTCAAAAATATCAACTTCTTTGTCAGTTACTTCACCATGAATTAAAAGTGGCATTCCAATTTTTGCCATTGTCTCAAGTACAGGCATAATTTTTTTAATATCTTTTACACCTGATTCAGAGTTTGTTGTTGCACCAGCAGGGTAAAGCTTAGCAGCAAAAACTTGACCTTTTTCAAAAGACTCACGAAGTTCTTTTTTGTTTGTACTTTCTGTAAGATATACTGTCATTAGAGGAAGAAAATTATCAATTTTAGGGATAGCTTTTTCTATTCTTGATTTATATTTAACGGCATGATCGCCATTTAAGACTGGAGGCACTAAGTTTGGCATCACTATCGCTCGCCTAAAATGTCTAGAGGTTTCAGGAACAACGGCTTTTAATATATCATTATCTCTAAAATGAACATGCCAATCATCTGGCTTTATAACTTCTATTTCTTCCATGATTTTGATCTGATCTTTAAAAATAAAATATAGTGTGTTAAAACATATATTATATCTAAAGTATTAATCAAATTTTGGGAAGTTTAATATGAAAATTTCAATTATTTCAGGAAGTCATAGAAAAGATTCTCAATCAAAAAAAATTTCAGATTTCCTTAATAGTAACTTATTAGATATAAAGTCAAATTTAGAAATATATTCTCTAAACTTAGCTGATACATCATTGCCTTTGTGGTCACCTCATAAAAAAAGTGGACAAGGTATTTGGGGAGATTGTTGGACTTCAATATCAGACAATTTAAAAAAATCAGATGGTTTTATTTTAGTTGTGCCCGAATATGGTGGAATGGCAACCCCTACCGCAAAAAATATTTTTTTGTTGTGTGGTAATGGTGAATTTGCACATAAACCTGGTTTGATAGTGTCGGTTAGTAGTGGAAATGGGGGTGCTTATCCAATAGCTGAATTAAGGATGTCTTCTTATAAAAACACACACATAATGTGGATACCAGAAAATATTATTATCAGAAACGTAGAGGAATTTAATCCAGGCAGTCATGGAGATAATATTCCTGAATGGTTAGATGATAGAATAGATTATGTTTTGAAGTTGTTTTTAGCTTATGCATCTAATATGAAACCTCTAAGAGCGTTAGTTAACAGGAAGGATTTTGCAAATGGAATGTAAAGATACAATTAAAAAATTTGAAGAAATTGAGGGTTGGGAGAAATCAAACGATGGAAGAGAGGCATTCGTGAAACTTTTTAAATTCTCTGATTTTAAACAAGCTTTTTCTTTTATGACCTCTTTAGCGATGAAAGCAGAACAAATAAATCATCACCCTGAATGGGAAAATGTCTATAACAAAGTTAAAATTACTTTAACTACACATGACATAGGAGGTGTTTCAAAATTAGATTATGACATGGCCCTTTTTGCAGAGAAATGTTTTAAAAACCACAGTTAAATTTTGAGCAAATAGTTTATGGAAAAAAAGATAGTTTCGAATCCAGTAATATGGTCTCCATCTGATGAAAGAATAAAATCTTCGCAGATGTTCAAATTTATTAAATATAACAACGATAAATATAATCTAGATCTAAACAATTTTACTGATTTACATAGTTGGTCAATAAATAACAAAAGTGATTTTTGGTCATCTATTTGGGATTTTTTTGAAATTTTAGGTGTAAAAGGAATGCATCCATATATTGAACCCATAAACCAAATGCCAGGAAGTAAATTTTTTTTTAATGGTATTGTAAATTATGCTGAAAATATGCTTTCAGGAGAGGTTTCTGGTCCAGCAATTGTTTTTAAATCTGAAGATAAAATTAGAAGAGAATTATCTTGGAAAGATCTTAAGTCTCAAGTTGCAAATTTAGCAAATTATTTAAAAAAAAAGGGCATTGTAAAGGGTGATAGGGTTGTGGCTTATATGCCTAACATGCCTGAGACTGTAATAATGATGTTAGCAACTTCATCGATAGGAGCAATATTTTCTTCTGCATCTCCTGACTTTGGCGTAGATGGTGTGTTAGATAGATTTGGTCAAATTGAACCAAAAATTTTGCTCACTACAGATGGTTATTGGTACAATGGTAAAGAAGTTAATATAACCAAGAAAGTTTCAAATGTTGTTAAGTCATTACCTTCTCTTCAAAGTGTTATTATTGTACCACTTTTGGAAATTAACGTTTATAATTATGTTGATAAATTTATAAAATATTCTGATATCCAAGAAAATTACGCTACTAATAAGATAATTTTTGAACCACTTCGTTTGGATGACCCTTTATATATTATGTTTTCTAGTGGAACTACTGGCAAACCTAAATGTATTGTTCATTCTAATGGCGGTATACTTCTAAAACATTTAGTCGAAATGGGCCTTCATTCTAATGCTAGAAAAAATAGTAAGGTGTTCTACTTTACAACTTGTGGGTGGATGATGTGGAATTGGTTAGTATCAGGACTGTTGCTAAAATCTACAATTTATTTATATGATGGATCACCATTTTTTCCAAACTCAGAAATTTTATGGAATTATGTAGATAGTGAAAAAATAAATTTCATGGGAATTTCTGCTAAATATATTGATGCTTTAAATAAAGAAAATACTAATATTATTGAGAAGTATAATTTAAGTGATTTAGAAATAATTGGCTCAACGGGTTCTCCTTTGGTGCATGAAAGCTTTGATTATATATATAAAAATATAAAAAATGATGTTTTGGTTGCAAGCTTGTCGGGTGGTACGGACATAGTTGGTTGTTTTATAGGTGGTAATCCAATGTCTGTTGTTAGAAGAGGAGAAATACAAGGGCCTATTTTAGGTATGGATGTTCATGTTTATAATGAAAATGGTCAATCCGTAAAAAATGAGAAAGGAGAGTTGGTTTGTACCCAGAGCTTTCCTACTATGCCTTTATATTTTTGGAATGACGAAAAAAATGAAAAATATCACTCTGCTTATTTTAGTAAATATCCGAACGTTTGGTGTCATGGTGATTATATTGTAAAAACTGAAAATGATGGCTTTATAATTTTTGGCAGATCCGATACCACTTTAAATCCCGGTGGAGTTCGTATTGGTACGTCAGAAATATATAGGCAAGTTGAACAAATAGAAGAAGTTTTTGAAGGCCTGGTTGTGGGACAAATTTGGCAAGGAGACACAAGAGTAGTGCTTTTTGTAAAGCTTAATCAAAACAATAGCTTGACACAGGAGTTAATTAATAGAATTAAAACTAAAATTAAAATAGGAGCATCACCAAGGCATGTCCCAGCCAAAATTATTTTAGTAAATGATATACCTAGAACAAAATCAGGTAAAATAGCGGAACTTGCAGTTCGAGATTTGATTCATAACAAAGAAATAAATAATAAAACAGCTTTGGCTAACCCAGAGTGTTTGGATGAATATAAAAACATCAAAGAGTTGAGTTTCTAAGCTGTATGCTTAACTTCTGAATTAACTGAAAATGGCTTTTCTTTAACAGTTATTGTCAAAAGACATGCTATCACACCAAGTGCTACACTTAACCACCACATATTGTCATAATTACCGTAGATATCAAAAAACCTTCCACCTAGCCATGCACCTAAAACAGCGCCTATTTGATGACAAATGAAGCAGATACCAGATAAAGTTGCTAAATATTTTGGGCCAATAAAAGATAATATTATAGCGTTTGTCATTGGGACTGTTGCTAACCATAAAACACCTATTACAGCACCAAATAAAAGAGCAATTGTCGTAGATGGAGGAGATAAAATAAATATAGTAATAGTAAGTGACCTCATTAAATAAATGAACGCAAGTGGTATTGGTTTTTTTATCTTTGTTCCCAACCAACCAAATCCTAATGTTCCTAAAATATTTGTAACACCAATTATTGCCAAAGACCAACCTGCAACTTCTACCGATATACCTTTAGACACCAAATCTGTGGGTAAATGTAATCCAATAAAAGTCACATGAAAACCACAGACAAAAAAACCTAGGATTAATAGAATATAGTTTCTTTCTTTTAAAGAGAACATTAAGGTTTGTTGTAAGTTACTTTGAAACTCTTCTTTTTTATTATTATTTACATTTGTGTCATTTAAAAGAGGTAGAAGCAACAGT
>MDTG01381014.1_pt1 | contig 12650 bp, 13 predicted proteins | sample 811421 | NCBI WGS metagenome assembly MDTG01 (sample SAMN05326645, study PRJNA326480) | marine metagenome | isolation source: seawater | place: Pacific Ocean: South East | collected 2011 | reverse complement strand
GGCCGCGTTCAGCACGTCGCGCCGTCTTGCAAATGATGCGCCGCCGCGAGACTCTGCTTGACCCGTTGAGTGAGGCGCTCATGGTGGCGCGCGATAAAATCGTCAGCTGCACCATTTGCGGCAATATCGACACGCTGTCGCCCTGCACCATATGCGCTGATAGCCGCCGCGACGGATCGGTTTTATGCGTTGTCGAAGATGTCGGCGATTTATGGGCACTGGAGCGCGCGCAAGCGGTGAAGGGGCGCTATCATGTTTTGGGCGGCACTTTATCGGCGCTCGACGGCATCGGTCCTGATGATTTGAATTTAGGCGGGCTGAAACAACGCTGCGCCGATAATGCGGTGAAAGAAATCATTCTCGCCACCAATGCGACGGTTGAAGGGCAAACAACGGCCCATGTCATTACCGATATGTTATCGGATTTGGATGTCACCATTACGCGGCTGGCGCATGGCGTGCCGGTCGGCGGCGAATTGGATTATCTCGATGACGGCACTTTATTGGCCGCCATGAAGTCGAGACGGTGAAGGCGCGCTGATAGGCGGCGTCAGCCCTTATTGTCCAGTAAATCACTGCCGCTTTCGGCTTCTACCTCCAGCGAAGTGATTTTTTCACCGCGCGAACCGATTTTGCGGCTGGAGGTTTCAATTTGCTCAATATCCTTATTGGCTTGGTCAAAATGGCCACGCAATTTGGCGATGCGTTCATCCAGTCGTGTTACATCGAGCAACAGGCTTTCCACTTCCTTTTGAATGAGCCCGGCCTGTTGGCGCATTTTGACGTCGCGCATAATGGCGCGTACGGTATTGAGCGTCAGCGACATGGTATTTGGCGATACCGGATAGACGCGCAAAGCGCGGCATTTTTCAACCATATCGGGCAAGCGCAAATGCAATTCGGAAAATATGCTTTCGGACGGCAAAAACATCAGCGCCGCATCGGCCGTCTCGCCGGGGATAATATATTTTTCGGCAATATCTTGCGCATGTTTCAGCGTGTCGCTTTTCATTTGTGTCAATGCGGCGCGTGTTTCTGCCTCACCTTCGGCGGCGCGCAATTTCTGATAGGCCTCGAGCGGAAATTTACTGTCAATGACAACAGGGCCGGGCGGGTTGGGCAATCTGATGAGACAGTCCGCGCGTTTGCCATTTGATAATGTATGTTGAAAATCATAGGCGCTGTCGGGCAGGCCATCGACAACAATATCATTGAGTTGGCTTTCACCAAAAGCGCCGCGCGCCTGCTTATTGTCGAGAATGTGCTGCAATTCGACAACTTGGCTCGACAGGGCGGTAATTTCTTGCTGCGCCTTGTCAATCAAAGACAGCCGCTCGCCCAAATCACCCAGAGATTTGGCGGTTTTTTCACGGCTCTCGGTTAGATTATTGGCCATGTTCTTACTCACCTGGCCCAATTGTTCGGTCATGGTGCGCGCCAATTCGCCCTGTGTGCGCTGCTGGTTTTCGGCCAAAGCACCGAGGCGGCCCGCCAGCTGGTTTTGCTCATTGCGCATGGCATCAATCAAAGCCAGCAATTGCGCTTGGTCTCCGCCATCGCTGCGTTTGCCGCGCAGCATAAAAGCAAGGCCGAGCCCCACGGCCAAGCCGACACAAAGCGCGAAAATAATGAGTAGAACATCCATGCCGCGCATAGTGCGCCGATTCGGCCAACTTGACGCTGGCGCTTGCAAGGCTTAATTCAAAGTGATGAGCGTAAGAGAGGTTATTGTTGTTCCAAACCCGCTGCTGAAAACCACTTCCGTGCCGGTGGCCGAAGTGAGTGATGATACGCGCGCGCTGATGGATGATATGCTGGAGACCATGTATGATGCCAATGGCATCGGCCTTGCCGCCATTCAGATCGGCGTGGCGCAACGCATTATCGTGATGGATATTTCGCAATCTTATAGTGAAGAGGAAGCGGCTGATGAGGGTTTGGAAGACGATGACGAGGCGGCGGAAGCCAAGCGTTTGCGCGATTTGCTGAAAGATGAAAAACCGCGCTTTTTCGTCAATCCAGAAATTACCTGGACGGCTGATGAGACGCGCAATTATCAAGAGGGCTGTCTTTCTGTGCCTGGTTTTTATGATGATGTCGCGCGCCCCGCCCAATGCAAAGTCAAATTTCTCGACTATGACGGACAGCCTCAAGAAATTGACTGTGACGGGCTTTTGGCGACCTGCATTCAGCACGAAATGGACCATTTGAACGGCATTGTTTTTCTTGATCATTTGTCGCGGCTGAAACGGCAAATGGCGCTGAAAAAAATCAAAAAAGCGACGCAAGGCGCAAGCGTTTGAGGGCGTGCCCATGAGCCGCAAAACAATCTTTATGGGCACCCCCGGTTTCGCCGTCCCGGCCTTTGAGGCAGTGCGCGCGGCGCATGATGTTATCGCCGTCTATACGCGCCCGCCCGCGAAACAAGGGCGTGGCCAGCATGTGAAAGCCTCGCCCGTGCATGCGGCGGCAGAAGAGGCAGGCATTCAAGTCTTCACCCCGACCAGCCTGAAAGATGAAGACGAATTGGCGCGCTTTCGGGCGCTGGCTCCCGAGCTCGCCATTGTCGTCGCCTATGGCATGATTTTGCCGCAAGACTGGCTCAATGTGCCGCCGGTGGGATGCTGGAACATTCACGCTTCGCTTTTGCCGCGTTGGCGCGGCGCCGCCCCGATACAACGCGCCATTATGGCCGGTGACAGTGAGACCGGCGTGGCTGTCATGCAGATGCAAGCGGGATTGGATACGGGCGATGTGCTGCTGGAAAAGCGCATTGCCATTGCAGCGGACGATGATGCGCAAAGCCTGCACGACAAATTGGCGCAATTGGGCGGAGCGGCCATTGCCGAAGCTTTGGCGGCGGAAACATTGACGCCTGTGCCGCAAGCCACAAACAATATTACCTATGCCGAAAAAATAGATAAGGCGGAAGCGCGGCTTGATTTCTTCCGACCGGCCAAGGAATTGGACGCGCATATTCGCGGTCTGTCGCCTTTTCCGGGGGCGTGGTTTGAAGCCAAAGGCAGGCGGGTCAAGGTGCTGGCCGCCAAGGCGGTCGCGCGGCAAGGCGCGGCAGCTCAGCTTGCCGATGACGGCGCGATAGTGTTTTGCGGGCAAGATGCATTGCAGCTTTTGCGCGTGCAACCGGCTGGAAAAGCAGTCATGAGCGGCGATGAATGGCTGCGCGGGCGCGGTCTCACGGCGGGTGAGACATTGGATTGATGCGCTATCGCTTGACCATAGAATATGACGGTACACCGTTTTGCGGTTGGCAAAGCCAGCGCGATGGCGGCGCGGTGCAAGACGCATTGGCTGCCGCGGTAAAAGGGTTCTGCGGTGAGGCGGCGACGGCTTTCGGTGCCGGTCGCACCGATACCGGCGTGCATGCGCGCGGGCAAGTGGCGCATCTCGACCTTGAAAGCGCTCCGACGCCTGACAAGTTGATGGCCGGACTGAATTATCATTTAAAGCCGCAACCGGTGGCAGTGATTGGAGCCGTTTATGCGCGCGACGATTTTGACGCGCGGTTTTCAGCCCTGGCGCGGCATTATCAATATCGCATTTTGTGCCGCCGCGCCGTGCCGGCTCTAGACCGCGAGCGCGTTTGGTTTGTGCCGCAAAAACTGGCGCTCGCGCCAATGCAAGAAGCGGCGGCGCATTTTATCGGCAATCATGATTTCACCACTTTTCGCTCGGTGCAATGCCAAGCCAAATCGCCGGTCAAAAGTTTGAGCACATTAAGCATCGAAGCGGCGGGTGACGAGTTTGTCATTACCGCCAGCGCGCGGTCTTTTTTGCATAATCAAGTCCGCTCTATGATCGGTGCGTTAAAACATGTCGGTGAAGGTAAATGGACGCCTTTAGAAGCAGGCGCCGCTTTGGCCGCACGCGATCGGGCGCAATGCCCGCCTGTCGCGCCGGCTTGCGGTCTGACTTTCATGCAGGTGGATTATCCCGACGCATTATTGGCCGCGTCTGAAGAGGTTTAGGCAAAATATCCCGCCAGTAATTTTTCGTAAATTTTGGCCAATTGGCGAATATCATCGATCGGCACATGCTCATCGACCTTATGCATGGTTTTGCCGACCAGCCCGAACTCGACAACGCGGGCTATGTCTTTGATGAAACGCGCATCCGACGTGCCGCCCGAGGTTGATAAAACGGGTGTGCGACCGGTCACTTCTTCAATCGCCGTACTCAATGTTTCGACAAAAGGCCCGGGTTCGGTCAAAAAGCAGTCGCCCGTATGCGACAGCTCAAGCGCATAACCCGCTTCGCCTGCCGCTTCATCAAGCCGCGCCTCAATCCACGCAGTGATTTTATCCCTATCCCAATGGTCATTATAACGAATATTAAAGCGCCCGACCGCTTGCCCCGGAATGACATTGGCCGCGCCATTGCCGACATCGACCGAAGTGATTTCCAAATTGGACGGTTGAAAATGCTGCGATCCATCATCAAGCCTGCCGGCCGCCAAATGGGCCATCAGCGTGACCAATTGCGGCACCGGATTATCGGCCAAATGCGGATAGGCGACATGGCCTTGCGTGCCGGTCACCGTCAGCACACCATTGACAGAGCCACGGCGACCGATTTTTATCATATCGCCCAACACGTCAGGATTGGTTGGTTCACCAACCAAACAATCATCGATAATCTCGCCCTGTTCTTGAAGCCAGGCCAGCATTTTGCGCGTCCCGTTAATGCTTGGGCCTTCTTCATCGCCAGTAATGAGAAAAGAAATTGAACCTCCAATATGGTCCTGCACTTGCTGATGCGCGGCCACGGCGGTCACGAAGGCGGCAATCGAGCCTTTCATATCAGCAGCGCCGCGCCCCCATAAGGCTTGCTCACGAATGTCACCGGCAAACGGGTCTGTCTGCCAATCATCTGCATTTCCGACGGGCACGACATCGGTGTGCCCAGCAAAACATATATGCGGCCCCTCATTGCCCAGCCGCGCATAAAGATTGTCCACCGCCTCTGTGCCCGCTTCTTCAAATGGCAGGCGCGTGCAGGTAAAGCCGAGATTTTCCAAAACCTCTTGCAACAAATCGAGCGCACCCGCTTCAGTCGGAGTGACCGAAGGGCAACGGATCAATTGTGCCGCCAGTTCGATAGGGTCTAGCGATTGATTCATGAGACTATCCTAATCGCGCAACAGCTCATTGACCGAGGTTTTTTTGCGCGTCTGTGCATCTACGGTTTTGACAATCACCGCGCAGGCCAAATTCGGCCCGCCATTTTCCGACGGCAGACTGCCCGGCACAACTACCGCATAGGGGGGCACTTCACCGCGATAAATCTGCCCACTTTCGCGATCGACAATTTTGGTTGAGCCAGAAATGAACACGCCCATAGAGAGCACGGCGCCCTCGCGCACAATCACCCCTTCGGCAACCTCTGAGCGTGCGCCGATAAAGCACTCATCTTCAATAATTACCGGTCCGGCTTGCAAAGGCTCCAGCACGCCGCCAATACCTGCGCCGCCCGAAATATGGACATTTTTTCCGATTTGCGCGCAAGAGCCGACGGTCGCCCATGTATCGACCATGGTGCCACTATCGACATACGCACCGAGATTGACAAAACTTGGCATCAGCACCACACCGGGCGCAATATAAGCCGAGTGGCGCACCACGCAATTGGGTACGGCGCGGAATCCGGCGGCGGCAAATTCATCTTCGCCCCAACCGGCAAATTTTGACGGCACTTTATCCCACCAGCTGGAGGCTTGCGGGCCGCCCGATTGAGCGCTCATATCGTTCAATCGGAAAGACAGGAGAACGGCTTTTTTCAGCCATTGATTGACCTGCCAATCGCTATCGGTTTTTTCGGCGACGCGCAAGCGACCGCCATCAAGCGCGTTCAATGCGCTGTTGACCGCTTCGCGCACATCACCTTGCGTGTCGGCAGAAACATTGCCGATATCGTCAAAAGCAGCATCAATAATGTGTTGCATGGTCTGATTATCCATCACTCTATCCTCTCGCCCTTATCGCGGCCATTGGGTGGGAAATTAGCAGGCCTTTTTGTGCAGTCAAGCACCCGTCCGCAAGCGAATGACAGGCCGCCATCCATCACAATGATTGCGTTACGGTTTTCAGAAAATCGGCCAGATTATCAGTCTTATGGTGGATATGCGCCGCCTCGTGATCGCGATATTCGGCCGGCATATTCATCGCTTCCAAGCTGTCTCTGCCGCTTTCTTCGACCAAAATTGTGGTCATGCCGAGCTGATGCGCCGGTGTCAGATTGCGCGCCATATCCTCGAAAAAAGCGGTATTGGCAGCGTTCAAGCCGAAGCGTGCCAGCATGGCGCGATAAATCCCAGGGTTCGGCTTGGGCAAATAATCACCCGCCACAATATCAAAAATATCCTCAAAATGCGCGGCGACGCCAAGCTGCCCCATAACCCGCTCGGCATGTGCCAACGTGCCATTGGTGAAGATGAATTTTTTGCCGGGCAAAGCGGCCAACGCGTCAGATAAAGCCCGGTCAGGGGTCAGAACCGAGACATCAATATCGTGCACAAAATCAAGAAACGGCCCGGGCGGCAGGCCGTGCTTATTCATCAAGCCTGCCAAAGTGGTGCCATATTCGCCGAGAAATTGCTTTTGCAATCGATAGGCTTCATCGCGCTCAACCGCCAAAGCATCGCCGATAAAGGCGGTCATGCGTTTATCAATTTGGGCGAACAGGTTTTGGCTGGCTGGATAAAGCGTATTATCCAAATCAAACACCCAGCCCTCAATCTTGGCGAAACGCTGCATCACTACTCCAAATTAATCGTCCAGCGTCGCGCCGCGCCTGTATCAATGCGAATGAAATCATGTCGGTCAAAGCCGCGCGCCAAACAATTTTCTTCACCATCAATGGCAAAACGCGTCGGCTTGGTGCAAAGCGCGCGCGCGCCGCTCCAGCTTTTCGCCCGCCCCGCCTCGCGCACCAGACGCCCATCATCACCGACCGCCTCGGCATAATAGAAATAATATCGGTCGCTCAGGCTTTCATTGATGACTTGTGTGCACTCATCGACCGGCACGCGCCGCCAGCCGCGGCTTTGAAAGCTGTCATTTTTCAGCTGCGCTGTGGCCGCCCAGATTAAATGGGCGGTGCGATTGCACAAGGTCAGGCCGCGTTCGCCGGCCTCGGTTTGCACGGTTTGAATGAGCTTGCCGAGCAGAGCCTCGCCTTTGGGGTTACCTTTTATGCCATAGCGCAATTTATAAGCCGCTTCAGCCTCGCGCGTGCGTTCGCCGCCAAAGCCGTCAATCGGCCCGACGTCATATTGCAAATCGCTCAACAGCCTTTGTAAACCGGCCAGGCGGGCGCGGCGGCGTCCATAATTGCTTTTCTCGGTAAACTCGACAAGGCGGCGTCCTGAATTGCCTGCAACAACGGCAAAATCGGCCTCAATCAGGCCGCGGCGACGGCAATCGCGCCGCCCTTCAATGCTGAATTTACGATTTTCGGCGGCGACACAAAACCCTTCCCCGCCGTCAAAAACCAACCCCTCACCGGCATGTGCTTCATCCGATTTAGCATAAACATAGGCTTGCGCATCATCGGGCATATCGGCCAATGCAATGGCGCATGCGCCGGGTAGAATTTCTATCCACCCTTCGGTTTTGCTGACCACGCCTTGTCGCACCGAGGCTGCGGCTTGCAGCACATAAGACGTTTCATTGCACAGCCGCATATCGGCGCGCGCATGTGACGGGACGACAATAATGCCGAGGCAAAAAATCAGGCTGATGAGCGTAAAGCGCATTTTGTCACTCGATTAATGTGCCGGCACCCAGCTCGGTGAACAGTTCCAGCAAAATCGCATGCTGCACGCGGCCATCGAGAATGGCAGTGGCGGTGACACCGTTTTTCACCGCCGCCATGGCGGTCTGCAATTTCGGTATCATGCCGCCTTGCACCGTGCCGTTTTTGATTAGTCGCGCCGCTTGGGCTTGGCTCAGCCGCTCAATCAATTTGCCTTTTTTGTCTTTCACGCCATCGACGTCGGTCAGCATTAATAAGCGCTCAGCCCCCAAAGCGGCGGCAATGGCACCGGCCGCAATATCAGCATTGACGTTCAAAGTCTGGCCATTGGCCGAAGTCCCAATCGGCGCTATGACGGGGATTATATCGGAGGCCAGCATGACATCGAGAATATGGCCATTAACCTTTTTTGGCGTGCCGACAAAGCCCAAATTGACCGCTTTTTCAACATTAGAAGTCTGGTCTTTGGCTTTGCTGCGGGTTTTTTGGGCGACCAATAAATCACCGTCCTTGCCAGAAAGGCCGACCGCTGTGCCGCCCGCTGCGTTCAACGCCGTGACAATCTGTTTGTTAATGGCGCCTGCCAGAACCATTTCGACCACTTCAATGGTCTGCGCATCGGTGACCCGCAAGCCGTTTTTGAAACTGCTTTTAATGTTCAGCCGCTCCAGCATGGCAGCGATTTGCGGCCCCCCGCCATGCACAATGACCGGATTAATGCCCGATTGTTTGAGCAGCACCACATCATGGGCAAACTGCTGCGCCAATATTTCATCGCCCATAGCATGGCCGCCATATTTAATCACTACTGTCTTCTTGTCATAGAGCTGCATGAAAGGCAGCGCTTCGCTCAGCACATGCGCTTTGGCCAACCAATCCGACGGATTGGCGGGTTTGTTCTTCGCCGATGATTTAGCCTTGCCTGCCATATAAACTCCAAATTCTATCAGGCCTTATATCCCAATTCGGTCAAATCAACCAGACTTGCAATGGCAGCGCGCACCTGCTCAATGCCGTCGCCGTTTTCGCTTGATGTAGCAATAATGTCGGGATGTGCGGCGGGGCGTTTTTCAAGCGCGGTCCGAGTTTTTTCAATCAGCGCTTCAAGCGCGTCGGTTTTCAGCTTGTCGATTTTGGTCAGCACAATCTGATAGGATACGGCCGCCATATCCAAATCATCCATCATGGTGCGGTCATTTTCCTTTAGACCATGGCGCGCATCGACGAGCACAAAAACCCGACGCAAATTTGGGCGTCCGCGCAAATAGGCACTGAGCAATGCATTCCATGAGGCGATTTTGGCTTTGCTCTCGCGGGCATAGCCATAGCCCGGCAAATCGACCAGCCAAGCGGCGCCATCATTGCGCTTCGGCGCGAGCAGAAAGAAGTTTAACTCTTGCGTGCGCCCCGGCGTATTGGAGGTGCGGGCTAGCGCCTTCATGCCGGTTAACGCATTAATCAGTGATGATTTGCCGACATTTGAGCGTCCGGCAAAAGCGATTTCAATGCGCTCCGGCGCGGGCAGGGCGTCAAGCGCTACGACACCGAATTTAAACTCGGTCCCTTGCGCCAAAAGCCACCGGCCGGCCTCGATCAGACCGGCGGTTTGACTATCCTGTTGATCCGTCATGGTCGTCGCTTTGCTGTGCGGCTTTGCGGCGGAGGCCGAGATTTTTGAACAGTTCAATCTCGACGCCGTGACGGCGCATAATATAGCCCTGCTGCAATAGCGAAAGAAAATTGTTCCACGCCCAATAAATCACCAAACCGGCCGGAAAACCGGCAAGAATAAAGGTGAAGAAAATCGGCAGGATTTGGAACATGCGCGCTTGTATCGGGTCGGGCGGCGGCGGGTTCATCTGCATTTGCACATACATGGTGAGGCCCATTATGACCGGCCATATGCCGATGAGCAGAAAGCTCGGCACATCATAAGGCAAGAGCCCGAAAAGATTGAAGAGCGAGGTCGGGTCGGGTGCCGACAAGTCTTGAATCCAACCAAAGAAAGGCTGGTGACGCATATCAATGGTCACAAAAAGCACTTTATAAATGGAGAAAAACACCGGAATTTGAATGAGAATTGGCAGACAACCAGCCAGTGGATTGAGTTTTTCTTCGCGGTAAATCTTCATCAATTCCTGCTGCTGCGCTTGCCGGTCGTCCTTATGGACTTCGCGGATTTGCAACATGCGCGGCTGCAATTTTTTCATTTTCGCCATGGTTTCATAAGAGCGATTGGCGAGTGGGAAAAAGGCCAATTTGATGAGCACGGTGACCAGCAAAATGGCAATGCCGTAATTGCCGAAAAAGGTGTAAAAAAGCGCCAGCGCGTTGAACATTGGCTTGGTTAGGAAGTAAAACCAACCCCAATCGATCAGCAAGTCAAACCGGGTAATGCCGCCATCGGCATAAGCGTCAATCACATCGACGCGTTTGGCGCCAGCGAAAAACCGGCTCGTGCTTTCAAGGCTTTGGCCCGGCGCCAATGTCGTTCCCGCGAGCAGAAAATCGGTGCGATAGACGGGCACGCTTTGGCGGCCCATTTGGCCATCTGCATGGCCGGTAAAGCGGCCGGTAAAGGATTGCTCTTGAGGCGGTATGAGCGCAGCGGCCCAATATTTATCTGTCATGCCAAGCCAGCCACCTGTGGCGCTTTGCTTGACCGGCCCGTCGCTCAGCAAATCATCATAATCGATTTCATTGAGGCCTTCTTCGCCAAAAAAGCCAATCGGCCCTTCGTGCAGAATAAACAAATCGGTAAGGCGCGGCGTGCCGGTGCGCGCAATTTGCCCGAACGGGTAAAGCGTCAGTGTTTCGCCGGTTCCGTTTTGAGCGCGCTGGGTGATAGTGAACATAAAATTATCATCGACGCTGATGGTTTGCGACAACACCAAACCTTCCGGCGTGACATGGCGCAGCGTCACCGGCGCGCTTGGGGTCAGACGGCCGTCGCTGCCGGCTTGCCAGACTGTTTTTTCATCTGGCAATGTGACCTTGGTGTCGGGCGCAGCAACAAAGCCATGCTGTGCTTGCCAATGGCCCTTTTGGCCTTCGCGTTGCAGCAAAATCTGACGCGGCGCGTTTTCGGCTGCTGTCGCGCCATAGGCTTTCAGCACCAAATCATCAAAGCGCGCGCCCATGAGCGCGATTGAACCGGTCAATTGCGGTGTCTCAATGGCCACACGCGGGGCTCCGGCAAACCCTTCAGTGACACGCGCGGCCACTTGCGGTTGTGCTCCGGCATTGCCTGCTTGTGGTGCCAAATCGGCAGCCAGCCCATCAGCGCGCAGCGGCGCATTATCGGTCTGCTGCGTTGCATCGGCTTGGGCTTGCTGGCGTGCGCGCTCTTCGGCAAGGCGCGGCTCGGTAACGAAAAACTGCCAGCCCAACAAAACCGCAAGGCTCAAAATAATGGCCATTAAGAAATTATTTTGATCATTCATGTTTTACTATCCTTGGGCGCTTTTCCATGTAGTGTTTTCAAAGCAGACCGCAAATCCCTTTTCAGCTTATGCCAAGGCCGCGGTGCCGTATGCACACGACCTATCATCACATAGTCGAAACCGGCCTTACCTTCCAGCGGCAAAATTTCTTGCGCCAAAGCGCGTAATCGACGGCGTGCCCGATTGCGCGCTACCGCACTGCCGATTTTCTTGCTCGCCGTCAGCCCATAGCGCACCGGTGTCGGCGAGGCTTCATTCTTATCGCGCATGCGCGCCTGCACAATCAAGCCGCGCCGCACCTCTTTATCGGCCTTGGCGGCAGCCAGAAACAAGCGCCGGACGCGCAAGCTTGACAGCGCGTGACCTGTGCGTGTCATGAAAACGTCTTAGGCAGACAGGGTTTTGCGGCCGCGGGCACGACGGCGCGCCAATACCAGACGACCGTTTTTGGTGGCCATGCGGGAACGGAAACCGTGGCGGCGTTTGCGCACCAGATTGCTTGGTTGGAAAGTTCTTTTCACCTGACCCACTCCTTACGACACAGAAAAATAGTGTATTTCTGCTGAGTTCCGTTTATATCTCGGGCGGATTTAGCTAAAAACGGCGTTAAAGTCAATCTTATTGGCTTTGCGCAGCGCGGTTTTATGTTGGGGAGGCATCGTCAAATGAATAAAAAAAATGACAATATAAACGCTGCATCGGTGCGGAAAAAAATCGCTCTTATCGGGCTGTTTGCTGCACTCTTGATGGGTTTTTTCATTTTCGATTTGGATACGCTGGTGAGTTATCAAGGGCTAGCAGAGAACGAAGCGACGCTGAAACGCGCTGTGGCCGATAACCTCGCCGTCACCATTTTTGCCTATATGGCGGTTTACATTGCCGCCGTCGCTTTTTCCTTGCCCGGCGCTCTATGGCTCAGCCTGGCCGGCGGTTTGATGTTTGGCACTTGGGCTGGCGGGGTGATTATCGTTATTTCAGCGACTTTGGGGGCCAGCGGTTTGTTTGTCGCGGCGCGCTATATCATCGGCGACACATTGCGCGCGCGCGCCGGTCCGGCTTTGCAGAAATTTGAAGCCGCTTTTAACCGCGATGCCTGGTCTTATATGCTGGTTTTGCGGCTATTGCCGATATTTCCGTTTTTCATTGTTAATTTGGGGGCGGCGCTGGTCGGCGTGCGCTTTCCGATATTTTTGCTGACCACTTTTTTCGGCATTATGCCGGGGACATTTGTTTTTGCCTCCATCGGAAATGGTATTTCGGTTCTATTGCAATCGGGCGATCGCCCTGACTTGGGCGTCATGCAAAGCCCCGAAATATTGGGGCCGCTTGTTGCGTTGGCGGTTTTGTCATTGGCACCGATTATATGGCGGCGCATGAAAGGGACAGAAAATGGCTGAGCATATTAAGGCCGATATTTGCGTTATTGGCGGCGGC
>MDTG01292491.1_pt1 | contig 12650 bp, 9 predicted proteins | sample 811421 | NCBI WGS metagenome assembly MDTG01 (sample SAMN05326645, study PRJNA326480) | marine metagenome | isolation source: seawater | place: Pacific Ocean: South East | collected 2011 | reverse complement strand
TATGGTAATTAGTGGTGCAGCAAGTCAAACATTGAGCTTTACAGTTAGTGACAATACCTTAAACGGTGGGTTGCCATTAGATAGAGGAGAGTCTATTGAGGTTCCTTTAGGTTCATTTGATATGTCAACTATTGGTACTTATTACTTTGATGCTATTGTAGATATTACTGCAGATGGAGTTCAATCAAATGATGCTTATAGTGATTCAATCACAACTCAAGCATACGATGGAGGTATGGTTAGTGATAATGACTCAATTTGTGCAGGTGATACTATTGAGTTAACAGTAAGTGGATCCTATGGCGGTGTTCAATGGCAAGAGTTTGACGGTACTAACTTCGTTGATATAAACGGAGCTACCGAGGCTTCTATTGAAGTTGACCCAACGAATACAACAGAGTATAGAGTACAAGTGTGTGGAGCTGCTGTTTCTGATACAGTTGAAGTTTATGTAACAAATGTTCCAACGCCTGTAGTTAGTGGAGATACAGCTGTTGTGCCATGTGGTGCTGAAGGTACAGCTATAGTAGACTTAACCTCATCACAACAAGGCTCATACTTTGTTTGGTACGATTCTTCTCAGGCAGGTAATGAAATCACAACTGGAGGAAAGTACTATGTTAGTAATAATGGAGATACATTAAGATATACTGATAGTGCAACTACAGTTAATACCTCAGCTTATGATACAGTTTGGGTAGAGGAAGTGGTTGGAACTGGTAGTAGTGAATCTTTATTGATTACAGAGTTTGATCCAGGATCGCCTGATATGTTAGAGATACAAAATGTTTCAAACTCTAGTGTTGATGTTACAGGATGGACAGTTGCGATTAGTGATGACTATAATGACATTAATGAAGTAAACACCATTGTTCAAACTCTTAATGGTACATGGTCTCCAGGGCAAATTGAATACTGGGATGATCAAGCAGGTCCTAATGATTGGGGAAATAATATTTTCTGGAGTCAGAGTAATAATGCCGGTTGGATATTATTAATTGATGATGTTGGGAATATTGTAGACTTTGTAGCCTGGGAATGGACTGCCGCCGATATTCAATCTATGAGTGTAACTGTTAATAGCTTTACAATTACACCAGGTACATCCGGAGCTTGGATAGGTGATGGAGTTGATGTAAATCCTCATGTTACAGGAAGTGGATTTAGTCGTATTGGTAGTTCTGATAATGATGATTTAAACGACTTTGTTCTTCAAACATTATCAACAGGTACAAATAATCCAAATTTACAATTGCCATTCAGGTCATCTTGCTCTAGTAACAGAGCAATGGTTGTTGTGGGAGTTGACTGTTTAGTTGGACTTGAGGGTGACAACTCTGCTGTTGCAGGTAATATCGAAGTTTATCCAAATCCATCAAATGGATTGTTCACGCTCAACATTACAACTGAGCAGGAGGAGAACTTTGTTCTTTCTGTAAGAGATGTTCAAGGGAAATTGATTTACGAAGAGAATTTAACTGTAAATGGTGCTCATCGTGATGATCTTGACCTTGTGGGTCTTGCAAAAGGAGTATACTACTTGCAAATTCAGAATGATCAAGCTACCAAGGTAGAAAAACTGATTATTCAGTAATCACATAATTAAACCAACTAAAAACCCCGGGCAGAAATGCTCGGGGTTTTTTTATGTAATAGAATCTAATACTTGACTTAATTGAGCAGCTACAAATACTCCGCTGTTACTGATTTTTTGCATTTCATTAAGTCTGCTACAGCTCCTTGAAAAATGAGCTCTCCTCCTTCATCTCCTCCCTTAGGACCTAAGTCAATCACCCAATCTGCATTTTTAATTACCTCGGTGTTGTGCTCAATCACCACTATGGAATGTCCTTTGGCAATTAAAGCTTCAAAAGAGGTGAGTAATTTGCTAATGTCGTGAAAGTGCAAGCCGGTTGTGGGTTCATCGAAAATAAATAATGTGTGCTTATTGTTGCCGCCCTTGCCAAGATAAGAGGCGAGTTTGATACGTTGAGCTTCTCCGCCGCTCAAGGTGCCTGAGGCTTGACCTAAAGCTACATAACTAAGTCCAACCGCCAATAGTGGGGCTAATTTTTCTGCCACTTTTATAGATTTCTTATCTTCTTCAAACGAACTGAAGAAATCTACTGCTTCATTTACTTTCATGTCTAAAACATCTGCAATGTTTTTGCCGTGAAATTTCACTTCTAGTATTTCGTCTTTAAATCGTTTACCATCACATTCCTCACAAGTTAAGTGAATGTCTGCCATAAACTGCATTTCTTCGGTTATTTCACCTTCACCCTGACAGACCTCGCATCTTCCACCGGCTACATTGAATGAAAAGTGAGCAGCCTTATATCCCCTTGACTTTGATAAACCCAAGTCAGCAAAGAGGTTTCTGATTTCATCATAAGCCTTAATATAGGTCACCGGATTTGAGCGAGAAGACTTGCCAATCGGATTTTGATCGATAAACTGCACATCTTTAAGTTGCTTTAAGTCGCCTTCCAGGCTACTGAAACGACCGCTTTTTTCACCATATCCACCTAGCTTCTTTTGCACTGCAGGGTATAAAATTGACTTTATTAAGGAGCTTTTACCGGAACCGCTCACTCCTGAAACTACCGTTAAGCCGTAAAAAGGAATAGAAATATCTATATTTTTTAAATTGTTTTCCTTAGCACCTTTAATGTGAATGAAATCTTTAAAAGTGGGTTTTGATGACCGTTTGGATTCAAATGAAAGTTCATTTCTAAGGTACTTTGCCGTTAATGTATCAGCTTTGAGTAAGTTTTTTAAATTGCCATTAAAAACAACTTCACCTCCAAAAATCCCGGCTTCCGGACCAAGGTCAATAACAACATCTGCTGCTCTAATGATTTCTTCATCATGTTCCACTACAATTACAGTATTCCCGAGCTCTTTCAAGGACTTTAAAATGCCAATTAAACGTTCGGTGTCTTTAGGGTGCAATCCAATACTGGGTTCATCTAAAATATACATGGAACCAACCAAACTGCTGCCCAAAGAAGTGGCCAAGTTGATGCGCTGAGATTCTCCGCCGGATAAAGTAGAGGCTGATCGGTTTAAGGTTAAGTAGCCTACACCAACATCTAGTAAATATTGAATTCTATTGTTTATTTCAGTTAAAAGTCGCTGAGCTACTTTTGATTGATATTCATTGAGCCGGATATTTTCAAAGAAAGTTTTTAGTTCTTTTATGGGCATTAAAACTAATTCGCTAATCGATTTGCTGCCTACTTTTACATAATTGGCTTCTTTTCGCAATCTAGTGCCTTTACAATCCGGGCACTTTGTTCTACCACGATAGCGAGCCAGCATTACTCGGTAGTGAATTTTATAGGTCTTGCTACTCAAGTAATCAAAAAATGTATTTAAACCTTTAAAATACTTGTTTCCTGACCACAATAGTTCATATTCATCCTTTGTAAGATCATCAATGGCTCGATGGATGGGAAAGTTAAACTTGTCTGCATGTCGAATTAAATCGTCTCTCCATTTGCTCATTTTTTCTCCCTTCCAAGGAGCAATAGCATCCTGATAAACAGAAAGACTTTTATTTGGAATAACAACATCTTCATCAATTCCAATTACCCTACCAAAACCTTCGCAACTAGGGCATGCACCTAGTGGATTATTAAAACTGAATAAGTGTGTGGTAGGTTCGATAAAACTTTTTCCATTTTCTTCAAAAGCAGATGAAAAGATTTTTTCAGTAATATCCTTACTCTTTTTGTGTTGAGTGATTACTTTGCACTCTTGTTTCCCTTCGTATAAAGCTGTTTCTACAGAATCGGTAATTCGACTGACTTCTTCTTTTAAGTCTGTAGAGCTTATAAAACGATCGATAATTAAGTCAATGCTTTTAAACTTTTCTTGATCAGTGATTAAATCTTCAAGCCATACGGACTGTCCATTTTTTAATGCACGACTAAAACCCTGCTGCATTAGAAGCTCCAACTGTTTTTCTTTACCCACTTTCGCATCGTATTGAACGCTTGCTATTAAAAAAACTTTGCTTCCTTCCTCTTGTGTGAGAATATGATTAACTACATCTTCAACACTGTCACGCTGAATTTTTTCACCACTTTCAGGAGAGTAGGTTTCTCCGATTCTGGCATAAAGTAATTTCAGGTAGTCGTAAATTTCAGTGGTTGTGCCTACCGTTGAGCGAGAGTTGCTGCTGTTCACTTTTTGCTCTATGGCTATGGCAGGAGCTACTCCTTTTATATAATCAACGTCAGGTTTTTCTACTTTTCCAAGAAACTGTCTGGCATAAGCAGAAAGGCTCTCAACGTATCGGCGCTGCCCTTCCGCATAGAGTGTACTAAATGCCAAAGAAGATTTTCCTGAGCCGGAAAGTCCTGTAATCACAACAAATTTATTTCGTGGTATAGCAACATCCACATTTTTTAAATTGTGAACACGAGCACCTTTTATGATGATATTCTTTCGTGGATCGAGCTGATCAAAGGGAGTTTTTGGCATTTAATTGATTTTTTTTAAGGAAACACAAATTTAATTGAGATTATGGGTATTTTAGCCGAAATAAAATTCTGTTGCAATAAAAGCAACCATTTTGCGTTTTTTAACGTATTACTGTCAACAAAACTTAAAAATTAGACTGCCTATAGCGTAAACATTTACTTTTTTAACTGCTTTTTTAGATTTAACAAAGCGAAAACTGTTTATGTTTATGGAGTCTCAATTTCTTTCAGATCAAGAACTCATTCAGCAATATTTAGACGGCAAAGAGTCTGCTTTTGAGCGACTATTGAACCGCTACAAAGACCGTGTTTACTCGTATATTTTATTTACGATTAAAGACGATGTTTTGGCGAATGATATTTTTCAAGAAACTTTTATGAAAGTGATCCGCACTTTGAAAAGAGGGAAATACAACGATCAGGGGAAATTTTTGCCGTGGGTAAATCGAATTGCTCATAATTTAATCATCGATCATTTTCGAAGAAACAAGAAAATGCCGACGACTAATGGAGGTGAAGGTTTTGATATTTTTGATATTATTTCCGACAATCGAAAAAATGTAGAAGAGCAACATATAAAAGATCAAGTTTTGGCTGATGTAAGAAAACTCGTACACGAATTGCCGGACGATCAAAAAGAAGTGTTGATGATGCGCATGTATTTCGACATGAGCTTTAAAGAAATTGCCGATCGCACTAATGTGAGTATTAATACCGCTTTGGGAAGAATGCGTTATGCCTTAATTAACCTTAGAAAAATGGTTGATCGAGAAAAATATACTTTTTCAAACTAATCTTGCAATAAATTCACAAAGCCTGCGTTTTGAAATTAAACAAAACAAAAATGGCGTATGAACAATTTTACTTTTTCAGATTTCGAGAAACTTTCAAAAGAGGAGGAGCGATTACAGCGGCTTCTTAAAAAACAAAAGGAGGGAGAAATGCAAAGTCCCACTGCAAGTGCAATTTCAACTATTTTGAACTACTCAAAAGCTTTGAGTATCAAAAAATCAAAAGAGGTAGATTACATTGAGCAAATTCTTAATTGAGAAGTTTTGCTAAAACATGAAAGGTGAAGTATGAAACATTGAACTGTCTCGCTGTTGCGAGATTTGGTTCATTCTTCGCTAGCATTTGCCGAGAACGATATTCCATAAAGTAAATCCCAAATCGAAGACTTTTATCCTGAACGAAATATTAATAAATAAACGGTCACCCTGAATTCGCCGTCTCGAGCGAAGTCGAGGGGTATTTCAGGATCTGAAGCAATCTTAGAGGTTAATTCTATAGAACAATCTTTCAAGACATAGATAGATGCTGAAACGAGTCCAGCATGACACGTTGCTGTTAGGTACTTTCGTGTGGTACAACTGGTCTACCTTAGGGCATATCATTGAAGCATAACGACTCGGTGTGAAGTATTTAATTGTCAATTACTCATCATCTTGACTCTTTCAGCGCAGCGATCTTGATTCTTGACTCTTTCTTTTCTAAAAAACTTTAAACTTTCTCCTTCACCCTTAAGCTTTCATCCCTCGCTCAATATACACTTTTTGACCTTAGAGTTTTCTTGGTGAACTTAGCGGTTAAAAAGTAATTTGTCGAAAACATAGTATATAGCAACGAATTAAATCTGCGAAAATCAGCTTAATCAGTGTTATCCCTGCTTGCAGTAGGCAGGAGCGCTCTATATCTTTACCCACTTTTGTCACCATTTTTGTCAAAAATGTCGCCAAAAGTTACATCAGTTCTGTTCATTCTATCCGGGCACTTACGTACCCGGCTATTAGATGTCGCCCTTTCAGGGCTTTTGAAAGTTTGAAAGGTGGAAACATTGAAAGCGTTTCGCTAGGGCGAGAATCGGTTCATTCTCCGCAGTCTATTGACACAAAACCTCTAACTTCTTGTTTCTTGCAGCGCAGCGATCTTGATTCTAAAGGAAACTTTAGCCACTTTTAACTTTCTCCTTCACCCTTAAGCTTTCATCCCTCGCTCAATATACACTTTGCGACCTTAGAGCTTTCTTGGTGAACTTAGCGGTTAAAAGCAATTTGTCGAAAACATAGTATATAGCAACGAATTAAATCTGCGAAAATCAGCTTAATCAGTGTTATCCCTGCTTGCAGTAGACAGGAGCGTTCTATATCTTTACTCACTTTTGTCACCATTTTTATAAAAAATGTCGCCAAAAGTTACATCAGTTCTGTTCATTCTATCCGAGCACTTAAGTACCCGGCTAATAGATGTCGCCCTTTCAGGGCTTTTGAAAGTTTGAAAGGTGGAAACATTGAAAGCGTTTCGCTTGGGCGAGAATCGGTTCATTCTCCGCAGTCTATTGACGCAAAACCTCTAACTTCTTGTTTCTTGCAGCGAAGCGATCTTGCATCTAAAGGAAACTATAGCCACTTTTAACTTTCTCCTTCACCCTTAAACTTTCATCCTTCATCCAACTAACTCTCTCATCTAAAAGCGCAGCGCTCTTTATTCTTGTCTCTTCTAAAACTTAGTCATTAGCTCTTTAAAACAAGGTTTTCCTTCCAACTTTAGAGCAAATCGGGCAAGCGTTAGCGTCATGTGGTCTTGCCTTGCAGTATTCTCTACCAAAGAAAATTATTTGTAAATGAAGTTTGTTCCACAATTCTTTTGGAAATAGCCATTTGCAGTCTTTTTCCGTTTGCTCTACATTTTTTCCATTCGTTAATCCCCATCTGTATGCCAATCGGTGAATGTGCGTGTCAACCGGAAAAGCGGGATGGTTAAATGCTTGCGACATGACTACCGAAGCTGTTTTGTGTCCAACTCCCGGCAAAGCTTCTAAGTCTTTAAAATTATCAGGAACAATACCATTGTGTTTGTTAACTAAAATTTGCGATAATTCGTGAATGGCTTTAGACTTTCTGGGAGATAAGCCACAAGGTTTAATAATACTTTTTATTTCCTCAACTTCCTTTTCTTGCATCTCATAAGGGTTGTCAGCCAAAGCAAACAAGTCGGGCGTAACTTTGTTAACCCTTTCGTCGGTGCATTGTGCGGAAAGCAAAACAGCCACTAATAAGGTGTAAGGGTCTTTGTGATTCAGAGGGATAGGAACTGTGGGATAAAGCTCTTCTAATTTGTTGATAATAAATTCTACCTTTTCCGATTTCTTCATAGTGCAGGCAAAAATAAAGGAATAATATTGCAAAACTTTAGAGAAATATTGCAATAGATAAGATAATTACTTACTTTGTAAAAATTCAAAATGACAAAAAAATCGTCAAAATTATGAGTGAATTAAAAATTGGAGATAAAGCGCCTGATATTCAGAGTAAAGATCAGAACGGGAACGACTTTTCATTAAGCGATTTAAAAGGTAAAAAGGTGGTGTTGTACTTTTATCCGAAAGATAATACTCCTGGCTGCACAAAGGAGGCTTGTAACTTAAGAGATAATTACAAGGAGCTACAAAAACAAGGCTACGAAGTAATTGGAGTGAGTGCCGACAGTCAGAAGAAACATCAAAACTTTATTGAAAAGTACGACTTGCCATTTACGCTTTTAGCTGATGAGAATAAAGAAGTTATTCAAGCTTATGGAGCTTGGGGGCTAAAAAAGTTTATGGGAAAAGAATACGAAGGAATTATTCGGAAAACGTTTGTAATTGACGAGGAAGGAAAAATAGAAGATATTATTGAGAAAGTAAAAACAAAAGATCACGCAGCACAAATTTTAAAAGACTAATACAACTAAATACAAATACAAAATGGCAGAAGAAAAAAAAGAGGTAAACAAGGAGAAGCAAAAGGCGCTTCAACTTACCATGGATAAATTGGAAAAAACTTATGGAAAGGCTCAATTATGCGCTTGGGAGATCAAGCAATTGAAAATGTTGAAGCAATTCCATCCGGCTCAGTAGCGCTAGATTTAGCATTAGGTGTTGGAGGTTTTCCCAGAGGCAGAGTAATTGAAATATACGGGCCTGAATCTTCAGGTAAAACAACTTTAGCTATTCACGCAATTGCAGAAGTGCAAAAGCAAGGAGGTATAGCCGCATTTATTGATGCCGAGCATGCCTTCGACCAGTTTTATGCTAAAAACTTGGGTGTAGATACTGAAAACCTCTTGATTTCACAGCCGGATCACGGAGAGCAAGCATTGGAGATTACTGAAAACTTAATCCGCTCGGGAGCCATTGATTTAATTATTATCGACTCGGTAGCAGCACTTACTCCAAAGGCAGAAATTGAAGGAGAAATGGGAGATTCTAAAATGGGATTACAGGCTCGTTTGATGTCTCAAGCCTTAAGAAAGTTAACTTCTACTATTAGCCGAACAGGAGCAACTTGTATTTTTATCAACCAATTGCGTGAAAAGATTGGTGTGATGTTTGGTAATCCGGAGACAACAACCGGTGGTAATGCATTGAAGTTTTACTCATCTGTACGTTTAGATATTCGAAGAAGCTCACAAATTAAACAAGGGGAAGAAGTAATTGGAAACCGTGTTAAAGTAAAAGTGGTGAAAAATAAAGTGGCTCCTCCTTTCCGTAAAGCTGAGTTTGACATTATGTATGGAAATGGAATTTCTCGTTCCGGAGAAGTAATTGATATGGGCGTTGAGCTAAATGTTATTAAAAAGAGCGGTAGCTGGTTTAGTTATGGTGAAACCAAATTAGGTCAAGGTAGAGACGCTGTAAAGCAACTTATTGAAGACAATCCTGAATTAATGGAAGAGTTGGAAGGCAAAATCAGAGAAGCACTTCAAGCTTAATCCATCCAAATTCAATAATTTTATCCTGCATTTTTAATGAAAGAGTGCAGGATTTTTTATTTTAAAGATGATGAAGAAAATAAGTATAATTGGAATTTTAATTACTGTAATATGGGGGTGTAACTCAGCGCCTCAAAAAGAAGAAAAGGTTCAAACTGAAAGTCAAACAGAGTCGAAGTCTCTTGTAGAAAAGCAAGAACTAAGTCCTCAGGCCGATTCAGTTTTTGATGAAATCAATCAGAGAATTAGAAAAGATATTAATAATCCTGATTTATACTTGGAACGTTCACGTTTGTACGAATTAGTGGGTGATGAGAAAGCAGCTGTAGAAGATATTAATCGCGCTTTGAAGATCGACTCAACTTATTTAAACACCATGATTGCTCAAGCAGATTTTTTAATCAAGCGAGGGGAGTTGAGAACAAGTTTAGCAATTTTAGAGAATGCAAAAAGTATTCATCCGGAGCAATCAATTATTTACACCAAGATTGCAGAATTGTATTTAGTTGCTCGCAATTTTCAAGAGTCATTAAAAAATGCAGATTTAGCTGTAAAGTATGATCAATTTAATGCAAAAGCTTATTATTTAAAAGGCTTTAATTTTGCTGAGTTGGGCGATACCGCAAAAGCAATTAGCAGTTTTCAAACAGCAGTAGAGCAAAATCCTGAAGACTTTGAATCCTATATGCAATTGGGTTTGATTCATGCTGCCAAAGATGACCCATTAGCATTAGATTATTTAAAAAATGCTTTAGAGGTGCGACCTGAAAGTCAGGAGGCAAAATACGCTATAGGTATGTATCAGCAAGAGCATGAGATGTATAATGAAGCGATGAAAACTTATACGGATGCCATTAAAATGCATCCAAACTTTAGAGAGGCTCATTACAATTTGGGCTATGTGTTAATGTATTACTTGCAGCTATACCGTGATGCAACTTATCATTTTACAGATGCCATTGAAGTAGACCCCAGATATTACCAAGCTTATTACAATCGCGGTTATTGTTTTGAGTTGATGGGAGATGTAAACAATGCAGCAAAAGATTATCGTAAAGCGCTGGAGATTCAGCCTGATTACGATTTAGCGGCCAAAGGTTTGAGCCGTGTTACAGAATAAAATATGAACTATTTATCGGTTGAGAATTTGGGGAAAAGGTACGGTGAGCGTGTCCTTTTCAGTGAAGTTAGTTTTGGCTTAGAGCAAGGTCAGAAAATGGCATTGGTAGCCAAGAATGGTGAGGGGAAAACAACCTTATTAGAACTGCTCAATGGTGATATAAAGCCTGATGAAGGTGATGTTACCTGGCGTAATGGCATTTCTATTGCTTACTTAAGACAAGATCAGAAATTTGATGAAAGTCTGACTTTAAAACAGCTTTTGTATCAAAACAGCAATGAAATGACGGCGGCTATTCAGGCTTATCAAGATGCCTTAAAGAATACTGATGATCAAGATGCTATGCAATCTGCTTTAAATAGAATGGACGCAACCAAAGCTTGGGATTTTGAAGCTAAAGTAGAAAAGCTGTTGAGCATATTTGAAATGAACCAGATTGATTTTGATCAAAATGTTGGGACATTATCAGGTGGGCAGAACAAGCGAATTGCTTTGGTTAAGCTTATCATCGATGAGCCGGATGTTTTGATTTTAGATGAGCCTACAAACCATTTAGATATTCCCATGATTGAGTGGTTAGAAGACTATTTGTCGCAGGAAAATATGACGCTCTTTATGGTGACGCACGATAGGTATTTTTTAAATAATACTTGCAATCAAATTCTGGAGTTGGATGCCGGAAGTGCTTTTAAATACAGCGGCACGTATGAATATTATTTAGAAAAAAAGGCAGAACGAGAAGATGCGAAACTTTCAGAAGTTGAAAAGGCGAAAAATCTTTATCGAAAAGAAGTAGAGTGGATGCGACGTATGCCTAAGGCTAGGGGCACTAAGGCGAAATCAAGAATAGATCAATTTTACGATACAGAGAAGAAAGCAAAGCAAAAGACAAAGAAAGAGGAGGTTCAACTTTCAGTAAAATCAGAACGCTTAGGTGGAAAGATTTTAGAATTGCACCACTTGCGCAAGAGTTATGGTGATTTAAAAATAGTAGATGATTTTTCGTATACTTTTAAGAAAAACGAAAAGATTGGTATTGCCGGAAAGAATGGTGTAGGTAAAACTACTTTTCTCAACTTACTTCTTGGCAAAGAACAGTCGGATGGGGGTAAAGTTGTTCATGGAGAAACAGTTAAGTTTGGTTATTATACCCAAAAGGGGATTCAACTAAAAGACGATAAGCGGATTATTGAGGTAGTAAAGGAAATAGCCGAAGTAATCCCCTTGGAAAAAGGGCGTAAATTGACGGCTTCACAAATGCTTGAACGCTTTTTGTTTCCTCCAAAACAGCAGTATAATTACGTTTCTAAATTAAGTGGAGGTGAACGTAAGCGTTTGTATCTATTAACTGTTTTAATGAGCAATCCAAACTTTCTGATTTTAGATGAGCCGACCAATGATTTAGACATAAAAACCATTAGCATTTTAGAACAGTTTTTACTCGATTTTCAGGGTTGCTTGCTCATAGTATCTCACGACAGAGCTTTTATGGATCATTTGGCGGATCACATTTTTCACTTTGAAGGTGAAGGGAAGATAAAAGACTTTCCCGGAACCTATAGTCAGTTGATCGAAAAGAATAAAAAAGATCAATTACAGCAAACAAAAGCTCCTAAAGTTGAAGTGAAAAATTTGCCGGAAAGAAAAGAGGAAAAACCTAAGAAACTTGGATATTCTGAACGCAGAGAATTTAATAAACTGGAAAAGGAAATTGAAAAACTGGAGGCTGAAAAAGAAACTTTAACAGCCCAACTTTCCTCCTCAGAGTTGAGTTCAGAGGAATTGATGGAGAAATCTAATGAGTTGGGAAAGCTCATTGAGGTAATTGATGATAAAACAAGTCGTTGGATGGAGTTGGCGGAACTTGCTTAGTGCTATGTAATTACTAATTAATAATGACTAATGATTAATGAGAAATTTCAAATGAGGCATGTTGCGTTGAAATTTTGCTTTTAAAACGAAATTCGTCATAACAAACCTTCAAACACTTTGTGTCCTCAGTGCCTTTGTGGTTAGAGAGTATTCTGTAATAGGATATAGAGAAGTTAAAATTTTTCGTCCTTCATCTTTCATCCTTCATCCGTTCTTGCTTCTTGTCTCTTTTTTCTTGTGTCTAAAAAAAACTTAAGGCACTTTTTAACTTTAGGCAATCTGAATGTCCGGGATGATACTAAAACTATTTGAATTTTGTTTAGAAGGATGGCCATTTTCATAATTTAAGTTTGGAACGAACTAAATGGGGCTAATGATTGAAGAAGCTCCAAAGTGTACCTATGGAGATCACTGAAATC
>MDTG01043557.1_pt1 | contig 12650 bp, 13 predicted proteins | sample 811421 | NCBI WGS metagenome assembly MDTG01 (sample SAMN05326645, study PRJNA326480) | marine metagenome | isolation source: seawater | place: Pacific Ocean: South East | collected 2011 | reverse complement strand
TAGTTATGCTTTTTTAAATTTTTCTGACTTAAGTTCGATTTATGAGCTTGTTATTTTTGAAAGTAACTTAAGAAAGTACAGAGATGTTTTAAAAGAGGGTGAATCATATGTACTAGGTGTTGATTTTTCAATCAATAATGGAATGCTAAGAGGAGAGCTAAAAAATGTATATTTTTTTAAGGAACTTTTAAAAATAAATATAGGTGAAAAAAACAATTCTTCTGTAAAAGATTCTAATGATGATGGATCTACTCTCAGAATCTTAACTAATAGTAATTTTCGTACTGAAGAATTAAGAAAAATCGACTGGACAGACGGTGCATATAAAATAGAAATAATAGTTAATAATCAAATACTTAAACTTCCAGGGAAATACACAATAAATGCTGAAGTAAAATCCTTGCTTAAAAATATGAATGGCGTAAACGAAATAAAGTTGATTTAAGTTATTGAGTTTATTAACGAGTTCGTGTAATTAATCCCTAATTAATCACACAGCGATAGCTGATTGCTGTCCGGTCCTTATTAGGTCTAATTGCTGTGGATGTATAACCGGAGAAAGAAGAATGACTATACCAAATATTAACCTTAAAGATTTAGTGGATGCTGGAGTTCATTTTGGACACAAGTCGCAAAGATGGAATCCAAAAATGTCAAAATTTATTCATAGTACTAGAGAAAATGTTCATATCATTAATCTAACGAAGACACTTCAATTATTTCATGAAGCCCTGAGCATTATTGATGAAACAGTATCTAAAGGCGGAAAAATACTTTTTGTAGCTACAAAAAAACAGGCATCGAAAAAAGTTGAAGATTTAGCTAAAGAAACAAATCAATATTATGTAAATCACAGATGGTTGGGTGGGATGTTAACAAATTGGTCAACAATTGCAAAATCTATAAAAAAAATGAAAGAGCTAGAAATACTTAAATCAAATCCTAAGAATGAATTTACTAAAAAAGAGGTTTTAAAAATTACAAATCAACATGAAAAGTTATTAAAATCATTAAATGGCATTAGTGAGATGAAAAAATCTCCTGATCTTATCTTCATTATTGATACAAGACTTGAGCATATTGCTGTTGCGGAAGCAAGGCATTTAAATATTCCAATAATTGGGATTGTTGATACAAATTGCGACCCAGATTTAATTGACTATCCTATACCAGGAAATGATGACTCTAGAAGATCAATTGATTACTACTGTACTGTAATAAAACAAACTATAAATTCATCTGAGCCTATATCTTTTGAAAATAATGAAATATCTCAAACTATAGATAATTCTGATAATCAAATTGAAAAAAAAGAGGCCACAGAGCAAAATACTAAATGACAATTTCCGCCAAAGAAGTTCAAGAACTCAGAAAAATATCAGGTGCTGGTATGATGGAGTGTAAATCAGCTTTAGGAGAAGCAAATGGTGATATTAAAGAAGCTTTCAAGTTACTAAGAGAAAAAGGAATTGCAAAGGCTGAAAAAAAATCTGGAAGACAGGCTAATGAAGGTTTAATCGGTATAAGAAAAAATCAAGAAGGTGCAGCGATTGTAGAGATAAACTCAGAAACTGATTTTGTTTCCAGAAACAAAGAATTTAAGGAACTGGTCAATACTATTTTAGATAAATCTATCGAGCTAAAAGGTAGCAAAAATGTTTTTGATGCTTGTAAGGATCTCATTAATGACGCTGTAGGAAAAATAGGCGAAAATATAGTATTTAAACGTGTATCCTATTTAGAAGGCAATATATTTACCTATATCCATAATAAGATTGATAATGACCTTGGTAAAATTGGTGTTTTATTAAAGCTTTCAAACTCAGATAAGAACATCGAAATAGCTGGAAAAAATCTGTGTATGCATATTGCAGCATCATCACCACGATCTATTTCGGAAAATGATTTAGACAGAGATTTCTTAAATACTGAAAGAGAAATTATTACTAATCAACTAAAAGAAATTGGTAAGCCCCAAGATATTATTGAAAAAATGCTAAATGGTAAAATGAATAAAGTCTTAGAAGAAGTTATTCTAACTAAGCAAAAATTTGTAATTGACCAAACTATTAGTGTAGGCAAATATTTAGAGAGTATTTCTAAAGAAAATAACTCAGATATTACAATTGAAAAGTTTATCAGATACGAATTAGGAAATTAAAAATAAATGGCTAATAATAATTTAAGTCGGATACTTTTAAAATTATCCGGAGAATCGCTTATGGGCAGTTTAAATTATGGAATTGAGTTACAAATTATAGATCAAATTTCTAATGATTTAAAAAATTTACAAAAAACAAAGAATCTTCAAGTCTGTATTGTAATTGGTGGTGGGAATATCTTTAGGGGCTTGGCTGCATCAGCTAAAGGAATGGAAAGAGCAAGTGCTGACTACATAGGTATGCTTGCCACTGTTATGAATAGCTTAGCTTTGCAAAACGGTTTAGAAAAGATTAATCTTGAAACCAGAGTGATGTCGGCATTCCCAATACAATCAATCTGCGAAACCTATATAAGAAGAAGAGCAATCAGACATATGGAAAAAAATCGCATTGTTATATGTGCTGCTGGGACCGGCAATCCCTATTTTTCAACAGATACAGCAGCTGCGCTAAGAGCTGCTGAATTGGAATGCGATGCAATATTTAAAGCAACTCAAGTTGATGGAATTTATGATAAAGATCCAAAACAATATACGTCCGCAAAAAAAATAGATAGAATTAGCTATGATAAATACTTGTCTAGCAATTTGCAAATTATGGACAGTTCAGCAGTTGCAATTGCAAGAGATAATAAAATACCAATTAAAGTATTTTCAATTGCTGAAAAAAATTCCTTTATAAAGGCTTTAAATGGAAAAATTAAAATCTCAGAGATTTCTCAATGATAGATGAGCTTGAAAATGATGTTGAAAAAAGAATGGAGTCATCATTACTATCTGCGAAATCTGAAATTGCAGGCATAAGGGCTGGTAGAGCTTCACCAGGAATGCTTGATAGTATAAGAGTTGATGTTTACGGACAAAAGATGCCTCTAAATCAATTAGGAAATATTACTACACCTGATGCAAGAACTATAAATGTAGAAATATGGGATGCTAATAACGTTTTGATTGTAGATAAATCGCTAAGAGAGTCGAATTTAGGTATTAATCCAATTATTGAAGGTAATTTAATTAGATTACCATTGCCCCAACTGACTGAAGAACGTCGAGATGAATATCTAAGAATAATAGGCAAAATCGTCGAAACAGCAAAAGTTGCTATTAGAAATATTAGAAGAGATGGAATTGATAAAATTAAGTCGAATGAAAAAGATAAATCTATAAGTCAGGATGACTCCAAAAAATACCAAAATATTGTTGAGTCGGTAGCATCAAAATATATTAAATACTTGGAAGAAGCCCACAAGCAAAAAGAAGAAGATTTAAAGAAAATATAGTTTTGCCTAAAAAAAACTCTAATTTAAAGAATATAAATCATGTTGCTTTCATAATGGACGGCAATGGAAGATGGGCAAACAAAAAAAAATTAAGCCGAAAAGATGGTCATCAAGCGGGTATCAAAAACTGTATTAAATTAATAAATAATCTAAATAAATTAAATTTTACCATTTCTGAACTTTCCTTTTATATTTTTTCAACAGAAAATTGGAAAAGACCTGTCACTGAGATTCGAGATTTATTCAATCTTATTGAAAAGTTTTATATAGAGTTTGAAAGTACAGCTTATAAAAAAAACCTTATAGTAAGGCATTATGGGTCAAGAAAAAAATTAAGTAAAAGAATTTTAAAAATCATTGATAATGTAACCACAAAAACAAAAAGAAACTCTGGGCAATATATTAATCTTGTATTTAATTATGGTTCAAGAGATGAAATTATTGATGCATTTAAAAAGACAAAATCCAATAAAGTTAATTTTAAAATCTTTGAAAAAAAACTTCATACATCAGAATCTAAGGATCCAGACCTTATTGTTCGTACTGGTGGAGAAATGAGATTGAGCAACTTTATGCTCTGGCAAGCAGCATATTCAGAGTTATATTTTACGAAGATATTGTGGCCTGATTTTGGAATTACAAATCTTAACAAGATTTTAATTAATTATACTAAAAGAAACAGAAGATTTGGTGAAATAAATGGCACATAGAAATTATAATCAGTTCTTAAAAAGGTTACTTTCAGCTTTAATATTTGTGCCTTTAATAGTTTATCCAATATTAACAAAAGGCTATGTTCTTTTTTTTGTTTATAATTTCATACTCACTTTGATATGTATAGAAATAGCAAACATGTCAATGCTTAGTTCAAAAAAAAAATATTTATTCATTTATGAATGCTTATGTATTGTTGCCATAAACTTATTTACAATATCTATTGTTTCAATTGATTATCTTTCAAAAATTGTAATCGAAATAATATTTTTAATTTGGGTATTTGATACGTTTTCATATTTCGGCGGTAAATTATTTGGCGGTAAAAAATTGATTCCAAAAATAAGTGAGGGAAAGACTTATAGTGGTTTATTTAGTGGATTATTTGCCTCAATCTTTTTATCTCAGATATACATTTATTTTAATTATCAAATAAATATTGAATTATTATTTTATACAATATTAATAATAATTTTCTCTTTCATTGGAGATTTAATAGCATCCTTATTTAAACGAAGTGTAAATATAAAAGATACAGGATTAATTATTCCAGGTCATGGTGGTATAATAGACAGAATGGACTCATTCATACTTGTATTTTTTTTCTTCGGATTGTATTTGTTAATTTTTGGATATTAAAATGAATGTATTAATATTTGGTGCTACAGGTTCAATTGGGGACTCTTTTTTTTCAATTGCTAGAAAAAACAAGAGAAAAATTACAGTCGTAGGAGCAACTTGCAATACTAGAATAAAAAAATTAAGTAAGTTGTGTGATGAATTTAAAATCCCTCAAGTTGGAATAGAGAATTCAAAAATGTATCAAAAATTTCGAAAAATAAATAAATATCCTTATAAAAAAATACATGGAATAAAGAATTTTAACAATTTAATTAATAAAAATGTTGATATCATTATTTTTGCAATTTCAGGATTGGCTTCATTAGAACTCGCTTTAGATATAGCAAAATCTGGAAAGATTATTGGATTAGCAAATAAAGAGTGCATTATTTCTTTAGGTAAAAACTTTTTAAATTTATCAAATAAATTTAAATCAACTATTATTCCATTAGACTCGGAACACAATTCAATTTACCGGTTAATTAAAAAATCAAATAAAAATTTTCGATCAATTACAATTACTGCATCAGGAGGACCTTTTCTAAATAAATCAAAATCTTATTTGAAAAATATTTCAACAAAAGAAGCAACTGCACATCCAATTTGGAAAATGGGAAAAAAAATTTCTGTTGATTCAGCAACTTTAATGAATAAATCTTTAGAAATAATAGAAGCTAGTATATTGTTTAATCTAAATTCAAAACAAATAAAGACAATTATTCATCCTGAGTCTATATTACATGCTTCGTTAAATTTTGATGACGGAACATCGGAATGTTTATTAAGTAACCCTGACATGCGAATATCAATAGCTTCATTATTTGATGAAATTGATAAAAAAAAATTTTCTAAAAACTTTTTAGACCTTGAAACCACGAATAATCTGACATTTAAGAAAATAGACACTTCTCAGTTTCCTTCTATTAAACTAGGATATAAAGTGCTTAAAAAAGGTGGTTTAGCGCCTCATATATTTAACTATAATAATGATTTATTAGTAAACATGTTTTTGAAAGACAAAATTAATTACTTAGATATTGTAAAATATAACGAAATTACAATTGATAAATTCTTTAAAAATAATAAAAATATTCAAAATCCTAACATTATTCAGATAATTAACACGAGCAAATGGATTGATAAAAATATTTACTTAGGAAATTATTAAATATTTATGAGCTTACATATGGTTATATCAAATTTGAGTAAAACTTCGTCATTTTTATTATTATCTTTTATGCTCTTATCAAATTTAGTTTCTGCAAATGAACTAGAAATAAATAAAATAGAAATTGTTGGCAATCAAAGAGTTGATCTTGAGACAATTATATCTTATGCAGATTTAGAAACCGGAGACCAATATTCTAATGAAATAGGTAATGAAATATTAAAAAAATTATTTGATACAAATCTATTTTCAAATATAGAAATCGCATTCGATAATAATATTCTAACAGTTTCTGTAATAGAAAATCCTACAATAAATTTAATTAAATTTTTAGGTAATAAAAAAGTATCGGATACAGACTTATTATTAGAAATCCAACTAAAAGAAAGGTCTGTATATTCAAGGTCAAAAGTAAAAAAAGATATTGAAAGAATGCTAACTCTTTATCAAAGAGCAGGGCGATTATCTACCGTTATTGATCCTAAAGTAGAAATGCTTGATAATAATAGGTTAAATCTAACTTATGAAATCAACGAGTCAGAGATTTCGGATGTCTCAAAAATAATATTTATTGGTAATAATTATTTTTCTAGTTCTAAATTAAAATCTGTAATGAAGACTAAAGAAAAAACTCTTCTTCGATTTCTTTCTTCTTCCGATAAATACGATCCAGATAAAGTAGAATATGATAAGCAATTAATTACTGAATTTTATAATAATAATGGTTTTCCTAACTTTAATTTCACATCTGTTGTTGCAGAACTTTCTCCAAATACAAATAATTTCGAAATAATTTTGTATGTAAAAGAAGGTGAAATGTATAATTTTGGTGAAATTAATGTAAATACCGAATTAAAAAAAATAAACTCAGAGTCGGCCGTCTCATTAATTCCAGTTTCTTCGGGAATGGTTTTTGATAGAAGCAAGATATCTGAAAGCATAGAAAGAATTAAAGAACTTGCAGAAGGCAGTGGTTATTCTTTCATTCAAATTAGCCCAGAATTTTCTGATAATACTGAAGATAAAACAATTGATGTTACTTTAAATATTAATGAAGGACCACGAGTTTATGTTAAAGATATAAATATATCTGGTAATACAAGAACACTTGATAGGGTAATTAGAAGAGAAATAGGCATTTCTGAGGGAGACGCATACAATAAATATATTGTTAATTACTCAAAAGATTTGATTAAATCTCTAAACTTCTTTTCTGAAGTAAGTTTAGAAGAAACAAAAACCGACTTTCCAGATAAAATCAATTTAGAAATTTTGGTTGAAGAAAAAAATACAGGAGAAGCCAGTATTGGAGCAGGTTATTCTAGTTCTAATGCTGCATCAATTACATTAGGTCTAAAGGAAAAGAATTTTCTTGGAAAAGGCCAAAGAGTAAATGTTGGTGCAAGTTTCTCTGATACTAGGAATACATATGATATAGGTATAACAGAACCATATTTTAACAACAAAGCATTATCACTTTCTACTTCTTTATATAGCAATTACTCAGATCCAGTTTCAGTAAATTATGATACAGAAGATTTAGGATTTGCTTTATCACTTGGATTTCCAATTGCACCTGACGTATCAATTAAGACAAGATATTCAATTTTTACTACTAAAGTTAAAGCTGATACGAATGCCACTGCATACGAAAGATTGCTGGCAGGCACTGATACTGTGTCTGAGATTGGTTATACATTGAACCTTGATAGAAGAAATAGTAGGTATAAACCTTCAAAAGGCTATAATATAATTTTAGATCAAGACATTGCTGGCTTAGGTGGAACTTCATATTACTACAAAAACAATATAGAATTTAATAGTTATCGAAGAATATCGAATAAATTTATAGGTTCTTTTAAACTTCAGGCAGGAGCTCTCAATGGTTATAATGACAAATATGCTCCATTATCAGCAAATTACAAACTCGGTGGAAAAAAATTAAGAGGATTTAAATCTGGTAAGGTTGGACCTAGAACTGGTAATTCATATACTGGAGGTCAATATTATTATGTGACATCTATTGAAACAAATTTTGATTTCGATTTTGAAGCTTTTGATATAACCAGTACATTGTTTGCTGACTTTGGAAGTGTTTGGGGCTTAGAAAACCCTGCGTATTCCACTATTAATGATGATCACGAATTAAGATCTTCAATTGGTATAAATTTTAATTGGGACGCAGCTATTGGTCCAATTAATATAGTTTACGCGAATGTATTACAAAGTGAAACAACAGACACAACTGATAATATTTATTTTGATATAGGGTATAATTTTTAATGAAAAAAAATCATTTTAAAAGATTATGTTTATTAATTCTTGCCACTTTTTTAGTCAGTGGAACCTTCGCCTACTCAAACGAATATCCAAATACATCAATAGGGGTACTAGATTTAAATTTAGTTCTTATAGATGCTAAAGCTGCAGTAAAAGCTGCAGAAGAAATTGATAAAATAGCAAAAGATATAGAGTCAGAAATAAGAGTATCAGATGAAAATATGGTTTCTGAGCAAAATAAGCTTATTGAGGCACAATCAATAATGGCACCCGAAGCCTTTGAGAAAAAAAGATTAGAGTATGAAAAAAGAATTCAAAATTATAATATAAGTCGACAAGAAAAATTAATTTCAATAGAAAAATTAATTGAGAAATCTAGAAGTGATATTTTAGAAAATTTGAAACCTATTTTAGAGGAAGTTTCTGAGAAAAAAGGGATTACTATATTGTTAGAAAAAGGAACAGTTTTACTCAATGCTGAAACAATGGATATTACTGAAGAAGTCATAAAAAAGTTAAATAAGGCTCTTCCTGAAATTAATGTTTCCATAGAATAATTAAATTTCGTTAAAATGATCACCGATTTTAATGTCAAAAAAGGCCCAGTAGAAATCAGTGCCATTAAAAAAATCATCCAATGTGAAATACGTGGCATAGATCCAAACACCAAATTTATTCACATATCAAGCATTGATACTAATAAATATGATAATGGTGATACGATTTACTTTATATATGAAAACTATAATAATTATGAGCCTTTAAATAAGGATTCAACATTTATTGTTTCAATAAATCAGAAAGAAAAATTTAATAAATTTAATAATTTAATATTTGTCAATGATGTACATTCAAGCGTTGCAAAATTATCAGCAATTTTTTATAGAGAAATAAATGAATTAGATAATGACTCATTAAAAGAAATAAAGATTGGAAATAATTGTAAAATAGCATCATCAGCAATTATCAAAAAGGGATGTTCTATTGGCGATAATTCAGTAATAAAAGATGGTGTTGTAATAGACTATAATTGTAAAATAGGAAATAATGTGCTGATTGAGGAAAATTCAATTATAAGTAACTCTATATTTGGGGACGGAATAAGAATTGGACGAAATACTTCTCTCGGCCAAAGAGGTTTTGGTTTTGCATTAGATCAAACTAAAAATCATGATATTTTTCACATTGGAAGAGTGATAGTCCAATCAAATGTTAGCATAGGATCTAATTGCTGTATCGATAGGGGTAGCTTTGGTGACACTATTATTGGCGAAAATACTTACTTTGATAACATGTGTCACATAGCTCATAATGTCTATATAGGAAGAAACTGTATATTTGCTGGAATGTGCGGTATTGCTGGAAGTTCGGTTATTGGGGACAATGTCATGGCAGGAGGTCAGGTCGGAATTTCTGGTCATATTAAAATAGGAAACAATGTTAAAATTGCTGCAAAAAGTGCTGTTTTCAAAAATGTGATTGGTGGCTCCTCAATTATGGGTAATCCTGCTATTGATAAATTTAGATATTTAAAAAATTATTTAAGAATTCATGAAAAGTAGAATTTATTTTAAAGAAATAAAAGAATTAATTCCGCACAGGGAACCTTTTATATTTATTGATGAGTTAAAGGATATAGTACGACTTAAATGCGCTACAGGAGTAAAAACCTTTTCAGTAAACGAACCTTTCTTCGCGGGCCATTTTCCAGGCAATCCTGTAGTTCCAGGAGTTATTCTTGTAGAAATGATGGCACAGACAGCAGCAGCATTAATAGCCTATTCACTCAGAGATGAAACTTTTGATAAGATTGTTTATCTTATGAATGTAGAATCAACTAAATTTAGAAATCCTGTCTTTCCTAATGTTAAAATAAGTGCAGATGTATTTTCTTTAAGATCAAAAGGAAAAGTATGGAAATTTTCAGGGAAAATTCACGACGATAATAACAGTAGAATTTGCGAGTCTGTATGGAGTGCAATGATTATGGATAGGAACAATGTCTAAAATACACAGAACAGCTTCAATTGATAAAAATTGTGTTATTGGCAAAAATGTAACAGTTGGTGCACATACTGTAATTGAAGGTAATGTAAAAATCGACGATAATAATATAATCTATCCATCTGTTTATATTGGTGGAAATACCGATATTGGAAAAGAAAATAGGTTTTTCCCATTTTCATCAATTGGAGCTATACCTCAAGATTTAAAATATAATAATGAAAAAAGTCGTTTAATAATTGGTGAAAAAAATACAATTCGTGAACATTGCACATTTAATTTAGGAACGAAAGGCGGTGGGATGTTAACGGAAGTTGGAAACTCTTCACTTTTTATGGCTGGAGTTCATATTGCGCATGATTGCATTGTCAAAAACAATACAATACTTGCTAATCAGGTGACTCTGGGTGGCCATGTAACTATTAACGATAATGCAGTACTAGGAGGTTTATCGGCAGTCCATCAATTTTGTAGAATTGGTTCATTAGCGATGATTGGGGGTATGACAGCAGTTGAAAACGATATAATTCCTTACGGATTAGCAATGGGTAATAGAGCTAAAATTACAGGGGTTAATTTAGTCGGCCTAAGAAGAGCAAACTATACAAATGAAGATATCATGGATTTTAAAAGTGCGGTTGAAAGGCTTTTAAATAAAAATAATAGAGCTTCTACTGTTGAGTATCAGGACCATAAAGACAATTATTTAATCAATGCGCTTATAGAGTTTATTAATGAGGACTCCACTCGAGGTCTTTGTCTCTATGATGACTAATAGAAATGTTTGTATAATGGGGGGATATGATGATCTTTCCAAATCTTTTTTTGAAGATCTGCAAAAAAAACAAAAAAAAACAATATTTCTTAATTTTAACAATACTAATACAAAAAAGAAAAACGTTTATAATCTAAAAGTTTATCAACTTAAAAAAATCTTACATATTTTAAAATCAAATAAAATATCTGAAATTATTTTCCTAGGTAAGATAAATCGCCCTAATCTAAAAAATTTTAAACTTGATGGTGAAATAGAAAAATTTCTACCAATATTACAAAATGCTTATAAAAAAGGTGATGACTCACTTTTAAAAAGTATTTTAAATATTTTTAGAACATATGGCTATATAATCAAGTCGCCATTAGATTTAAGCACTTCTTTTCAGTTAAGTGAAAAAGATTTTAAATATAACCCAGATCGAATGACAAAAATGGATATAAAAAAAGGTAGGGATATTTTAATTGCGTTATCTAAGTTTGATAATGCTCAATCCATAGTAATTATTGATGGCTACATTGTAGCTATTGAAGCGGCTGAAGGAACAGATCAGATGCTCAAAAGAGTTATAGAAATAAGGAAAAAAAATAAAACAATAAATGAAAACAAGGGGGCTCTAATTAAAATGGCTAAAAAAAATCAAAGCAGGCTAGTTGATTTACCAGTTCTTGGAGTAAAAACTATTGAAATCGCAGCGAAAGCCAATATATCGTCCATTGCCTTTGACCCTCTATCAACACTCATTTTAAAAAAGAAAATTTTTCTTAAAAAAGCAAAAAAAGAAAATATTGATTTATTTTTAGTTTAATTATCTTGTATTTTTTGTTGATCTATTTTGACCGTATTTAAGTTTTACCTTACCAGTATAAAGTTGCCTTGGCCTTCCAATTTTTTGTATTGGATCTTCGATCATTTCTGTCCATTGAGCAGTCCAACCAGCTGTTCTGGCAATAGCAAAAATGACAGTAAACATTTCTGGAGGAAATCCAATAGCTCTTAAAATTATACCTGAGTAAAAATCAACATTGGGATATAATTTTTTTTCTTTAAAATAACTATCTTTTAGGGCAATCCTCTCCAATTCAATTGCAAGTTTTAAAATAGGATCATTTTTAATGCCTACATGTTTTAAAACTTTAGAGCATACCTGTTTTAATATTTTAGCACGTGGATCATAGTTCTTATAAACCCTATGACCAAAGCCCATCAACTTGAATTTATCTTCTTTATCTTTTGCCTTAGAAAGGTATTTCTTTATATTTTTAATATCACCAATTTCTTCAAGCATTTCAAGAGCTGCTTGATTTGCTCCTCCGTGAGCGGGCCCCCATAAAGAAGCTACACCTGCCGCAATACAAGCAAAAGGGTTTGCTCCAGATGAACCAGCCAATCGAACAGTAGATGTAGATGCATTTTGTTCGTGATCTGCATGTAATATAAATATAACATCCATTGCTTTAGCTAATACAGGTGAAACTTTATAATTTTCAGCTGAATGACTAAAACACATATGCAGAAAGTTTTCAGCATAATTTAAGCTGTTTTTTGGTGACACAAATGCCTGCCCAATTGAATATTTATATGCCATAGCACCAATGGTAGCTGCTTTTGCAATTATTCTTCTGGTAGCTTCTTGTCTTTGATGTG
>MDTG01435432.1_pt1 | contig 12651 bp, 9 predicted proteins | sample 811421 | NCBI WGS metagenome assembly MDTG01 (sample SAMN05326645, study PRJNA326480) | marine metagenome | isolation source: seawater | place: Pacific Ocean: South East | collected 2011 | reverse complement strand
TGTACTTGGTAAAGTTGGAAGAAACTTTGGTGCAGGTATGTCAGGAGGTATTGCTTATGTTCTCGATGAAGAGGATAGTTTTAAACAATTATATAACTCGGAGATGATCGAATTAGAGAAAATCATAAATAGCGATGAAAATGTTGTAAGTGATAATCTACTGAAGCACGATAAAGAAAGATTAAGGAGTTTGATAGAAAATCATTTCAGATACACAAATAGTCCGAAAGCAAAGAATATTTTAGATAACTTTGATAATTATTTACCAAAATTTATAAAAGTAATGCCAACAGAATATAAAAAAGTTCTTATCAAAATGTATGCAAAAAAAAATCAATCTGAAGAATCTCAAAGAGGTAGCCAATAATGGGAAAACCAACCGGATTTATGGAAATAGAAAAAACTGATAGAGATTATAAATCTGTATCAGAGAGAATCTCAAACTATAAAGAGTTTATTGTTCCTTTATCAAAAGAAGAAACAGTCAAACAAGCAGCGCGTTGTATGGATTGCGGGATCCCTTATTGTCACTCAGGTTGTCCTGTCAATAATCAAATCCCAGACTGGAATGATTTGGTGTATTCAAATGATTGGAAAAATGCTCTAGAAAATCTTCATTCGACAAATAATTTTCCTGAGTTCACAGGAAAAATCTGTCCTGCACCATGCGAAGCTGCATGTACTTTAAATCTTTATGAAGAGCCTGTTTCAATTAAAACTATTGAATGTGCTATTATTGATAGAGGATTTGAAGAAGGCTGGATTCAACCTCAAAAAATTGATAAAAAAAGTGGTAAAAAAGTTGCTATCATTGGAGCTGGACCAGCTGGATTAGCTTGCTCGCAGCAGTTAATAAGAGCCGGGCATGATGTGACTGTTTATGAAAAAAATAATAAAGCAGGCGGTTTGCTACGTTACGGAATACCTGATTTTAAAATGGAAAAAACAGTAATTGATAGACGTATTGAGCAAATAGAAGCAGAAGGTGTTAATTTCACTTACGATACAACAGTTGGTATAGATATTTCAATGGATGATTTGAAAGATCAATTTGATGCAGTTGTTTTAACTGGCGGGTCTGAATATCCTCGTGATCTACCTGTTGAGGGTAGAGATCTAGATGGTATTCATTTTGCCATGGACTTTTTACCTCAACAAAATAGACGCGTTTCATATGAAAAAATTTCAAGTGATACAAAAGAAATACTGGCTTCTGATAAAAATGTAATAGTAATTGGTGGTGGGGATACTGGTTCAGACTGTATCGGTACATCAATCAGGCAAGGTGCAAAATCGGTAACGCAACTTGAAATTATGCCGATACCACCCGAACAAGAGGACAAATCTTTAACATGGCCAAATTGGCCACTAAAATTAAGGACGTCTTCTAGTCAATCAGAAGGTGCATTAAGAGATTTTTCAGTGATGACTCAAAGCGTATCGGGTGAAAATGGAAAGGTTACTCAAATTAACTGTATAAGAGTTGATGAAAAAATGAAACCAATTCCAAAAACAGAGTTTAGCTTAAAGGCAGATCTTATTCTGCTTGCAATGGGGTTTGTTCACCCTATCCATGAAGGAATGATAGAAAGCTCTAAAACTGAACTTGACCCAAGGGGAAATGTTCAAGCTAATACGGTTGATTATAAAACTTCGCAGGATAAAATCTTCGCTGCAGGTGATATGAGACGAGGACAATCATTAGTTGTTTGGGCTATAAGAGAAGGAAGGCAATGCGCAAGTTCTGTTGATTTATTTTTAACTGGCGAAAGAAACCTTCCTATTTAAAGGCTCGATCGAAGCATATCATCTACAACCCTCTCCAAATCAACAAGGGAGCTGCAAACTTTTGATTTTGAGGTATAAGGAACAAATCTTAACATTTCAGAATCACCTGTTCCCCATAAAGATTTTGGCTCAGGGTTTAAAAAAATTATTCGTTTTGACTTCTCTTGTAGAGTTTTGAGTATATCACATCTAGGGTCGCCGTAATTTGACCTTGCATCGCCCAATATAATAACGGTTGTTTTCCTATCTATATCATTTTCTAAAAATCCCTCTAAGTCAGAAAAAGCTTGGCCATAATCAGTTGATCCACCTCCATTAATTAATAGAGTTTCAGTTGCTGCAACTTCTATATCCTTGGACTCAAAAAGATCAGTAACTTCTCCAGCCTTATTAGAGAAAGCAAAAGTACGAACATGCGGCAGAACGTCTGTAAGACTATGTAAGAACATAAGAAAAAATCTTGAAACATTTGCAACTGATCCGGATACATCACAAAGCGCTACAATTTTGGGTCTATCGACTTTTGTTTTTTTCCAAATAGTCTCAAATAAAATACCATCATACTCTTGATTAGCTCTTATCGTTGATCTTACATCTAAAAGCCCTCTTCGTGATTTTCTTTTTCTTCTTGAGTGAACCGATATTAATCTTTTTGCCATTCTTTTAATTATTTTTGACATCAAAGAATAATCTGATCTGTCTGCTTGAGTTAGACGTATCTTTGACAAGGAATCTTCTCTTAATTGTCTTCCAGCGTTAGTTGTTCTTATCTTAACTTGATTTTCAACATAGTCTCTAATTTCTAAACGAAGGCGCTCTCTAATCTCTTTTAGCTCCTCTTCTCTGCTTGCATCTCCTGAGCGCGATGCTAAAAAAATATCATTATTTAGTTTTTCAAGGCCTATGGCATCAAAAATTTTACGAGTAAACATTCCTGTTTGAGTAAAAAGCCTAATATCTGACAAATTAACTTCTCTTGCGGCCACAGCCATCAAGGTCATTAAGGTATTTTTATCAGATTTTCTATATAAATCCTCTAAATCATTTGATTTGAAATCATTAAATTCCTCAAAAACTTCTTGGTTACTTAAATCATTATCTTTACTATCATTATCATTGGTTTCTTTGTCAAAATTCATATAATTTTCTTCAAAGAATTTATCAAAACATTCATCAAATATCTCTTTTTCTCTTAAATTTTTTGCCAATGTCTGCGAGAGTGAGTCTTGTAACAAAGGCTTATCATCTAGACCTATGAGAGAAATAACTCGCATCGCATCAATAGATTCTGCAGTAGATATTTTTATATCGGATGATCTTAAAATATGGATAAAATCTCTTAAGAAATCGACCATCTACTTTTTAGATATCTCAATAATGCTATCAATTTCAGGATCGGAAGTATCAATATCTGATTGAAACTTCAGTAATATGTTTAATGTCTCACGAACTATTTCAGGCTCCAAGACTTTAACATTTAACAAAACAAGCGCCCTCGCCCAATCAATTGTCTCTGAGACAGATGGAAGCTTTTTTAAATCAAGATTTCTTAAATTTTGTACAAATGTTACTAGTTGCCTCTGTAAGTCTTGATGAATCTTTGGAACACGAGAATTGATTATCTTTTCTTCCAAATGTGAATCTGGAAAAGGTATATAAAGATGAATGCATCTCCTTTTTAATGCATCTCCTATCTCTCTAGTATTATTGGATGTTAAAAAAACTATGGGCTTAACTTTCCCTTTTATAGTTCCAATTTCAGGAATGGAGATTTGATAGTCAGACAGTATCTCTAAAAGAAAAGCTTCAAATTCATCATCAGATTTATCTATCTCATCGATAAGCAATACCGAACCTTTCTCGCTATTAATAGCCTTTAACAAAGGCCTTGGTTCTAAAAATTTTTCAGAAAAGAAAATATCGTCAAAACTATCCAAGCTATCTATAGATGATTCCAAAGTATCAGCCTTTGAAACAATATTATTTAACTTGTCCTTTAAGACTTGAGTATAAAGTAATTGTTTACCATATTTCCATTCATACAAGGCCTTTGACTCATCAAGTCCCTCATAACATTGTAATCTTATTAAAGGTTTTTGCATCCAATCTGAGGTGGCTTTAGCTAATTCTGTTTTACCAACTCCAGGAGGACCTTCAACTAATATTGGCTTTCCTAGAGACTGACTAAGAAATATAGCTGTTGCAATATGAGTATTACAAATATAGCCTTTTTCTTCAAAACTTGCCTGAATAGATTCTATAGAATCTTTTGCTAGAGCATTGGATGGTGTTTTATTATCTGACAATAAAATCTCCTTAATTAAGTTTTGTTTAAATGTTAGTTAGAATATACTTATTTGTTCAACGTGAAAGGAAAAAATATGACCAGTATAAATGAAGTTACAAATTTAAATATTAATGACAATGTAGCTATTCTTACTTTAAATTCTCCACCTGTAAATGCCTTATCAGCTAATGTTCGTGAGGGTTTAGATAAAGGCATAAAAGAAGCTATAGCAAATAGTAATGTTGATGCGATAGTCCTTATTTGTGATGGTAGAACTTTTATAGCTGGAGCGGATATTTCTGAGTTTGGAAAGGAGCCAAAAGGACCTTCTCTTTTTGAGGTGCAAGAAGAATTAGAAAATTCACCAAAGCCAATTATAGCAGCAATTCATGGAACCGCTCTTGGTGGTGGTTTAGAGGTTGCTTTAACATGTCATTATCGTATTGCCGTTCCTTCAGCAAAATGTGGTCTTCCCGAAGTTAGCTTAGGATTACTTCCTGGTGCTGGTGGCACTCAAAGACTTCCTAGACTTGTTGGCGTCGAACAGGCTCTAAAAATGGTTACATCAGGCATTCATTTATCTGCGGATAAATGCTTGAAAAGTGGTTTAATAGATAAATTAGCTACTGAAAATCATTTACTAGAAGATTCAATTTCATTTGCTAAAGAAATAGTATCTGAAAATAAGCCCTTAAAAAAAGTCCGTGATATAGATGAAAAAGTTACTGCAGCAAGAGGGAATGATCAACTTTTTAATGATTTTAGAAATTCTATTTCTAGAAAAACAAGGGGCTTCCTAGCTCCCGAATATAATATTCAGTGCATTGAGGCTGCTGTTAACAAACCCTTTGATGAAGGAATAAAAGTTGAAAGAGATTTATTTTTAAAATTGGTAACTGGGAATCAGTCAGCCGCTCAAAGATATTTCTTTTTTTCACAAAGACAGGTTGCAAAAATACCGGATATACCTAAAGAAACAGAGAAATTACCAATTAAAGATGTTGGTATAATCGGTGCAGGAACTATGGGCGGTGGTATTGCCATGAATTTTGCAAATGCCGGTATTCCTGTCACAATAATTGAACAAAGCCAAGAGATTTTAGATAAAGGCATAGGCATTATTCGTAAAAATTACGAAAATACTGCTAGCAAAGGAAGAATTTCTATTGATGATGTAGAAAAAAGAATGAATCTGATTAGTGGAGATGTTTCTATTAACTCTTTGTCGGAAAAAGATTTAATAATTGAAGCAGTTTTTGAAAATATGGATTTGAAAAAAGAAATCTTTTCTAAACTAAATAATATTGCGAAAAAGGGTGCCATCTTAGCAACCAATACATCTGGATTGGATATAAATGAAATTGCCTCTACTACTGATAGTCCCGAAAATGTTATTGGTTTGCATTTTTTTAGTCCTGCTAATGTTATGAAACTATTGGAAATAGTAAGAGGTGAAAAGACTTCTAACGAAGTTATAGCAACTTCAATGACAATGGCTAAATCAATTGGAAAAGTTGCTGCTCTTGTAGGTGTTTGTCCGGGTTTTGTCGGTAATAGGATTCTCGCTCAGAGACAAAGAGAGGCTAATAAACTTATTTTAGAAGGTGCATTACCATGGGATATTGATGATGCACTTTTTGAATTTGGTTTTCCTATGGGTCCTTTTGCAATGTCAGATCTTGCTGGTCTAGATATCGGATGGAATAAAGAAAATTCACGTGGAGAAACTATAAGAGAAAAGCTTTGTGAAAATGATCGCTTTGGTCAAAAGTCTGGAAAGGGCTTTTATATTTATGATGAAAATAGAAAAAAATCACCTGACCCAGAGGTTGAGGAATTAATAATAAGCTTTGCCCAAGAAAAACAAATTAAAAGGCGGTCTATTAGTAAAGAGGAAATTATAGAGAGATGTCTCTATCCAATGATTAATGAAGGGTTCAAAATTCTTGAAGAAGGCATGGCGATTAGGGCTAGTGATATTGATATAATTTGGATCAATGGATATGGATGGCCTGTGTATGAGGGCGGTCCAATGTTTTATGGAAACCTAATAGGTTTTGAAAAAATTCTTGAATGGCTTAAAAAAATGGAAGAAGAGTATGGTAATGATTTTACACCTTCACCTTACTTAGAAAGAGTTGTTAAAGAAAAATTAAATATTTTTAACTGATATATAAAATAAACTCTATATTTCTATATTGTTTGATTTTGTGTATTAACTTCTTTTAGGAGTATTTATGAATATTACTATCATAGGGTCTGGTTATGTTGGACTTGTAACAGGGGTGTGTTTATCAGATGCTGGCCACAAAGTAATTTGTGTTGATAAAGATAAGAGTAAAATAAATATTCTATCCAAAGGTCAAATTCCGATATATGAACCAGGATTAGATAGTCTTGTAAAAAAGAATATAAAGGCAAAAAATTTATCTTTTTCTACAAATATAGAATCTTCTCTTAATATATCAAAAATCATATTTATTGCAGTAGGGACTCCAACAAGTCTAGAAGGTGATAATGCTGATCTATCACAAATATACTCTTGCGCAGAAGAAATATCACATTCTATTCAGGATGAAAGTATTATAATAATTAAATCAACGGTACCTGTTGGAACTTGCGATAGAATAGAAGAAATCATATCTGAAAAAAATCCAGATAAAAAATTTGAGGTAGTCTCAAACCCTGAATTTTTAAGAGAAGGATCTGCTATTAATGACTTCGAAAACCCTGATAGAATAATAGTTGGAACATCAAATCTTAAAGCTATTGAATCAATTAAAGAAATATATAAACGGCAAATTGAAAAAGAGCATCCAATTATTTTTACTTCTAGAAGATCCTCTGAGCTCATAAAGTATGCAAGTAACTCAATGCTAGCCATGAGAATAATTTTTATTAATGAAATTGCAGATTTATGTGAAAAAGTTGGAGCTAATGTAGAAGATATTGCAAATGGAATAGGATTAGATAAAAGGATAGGACCCCATTTTCTAAATGCTGGCCCTGGCTTTGGTGGCTCATGCTTTCCAAAAGATGCAAGGGCTTTAATAGAATCCGGTGAAGAATATAATGCCCCTCAAAATCTTCTCAAGGCTGTAATTGATGGAAATGAAAAACGAAAGTTAAATTTAGGCAATAGAATTCTTGAAATAATTGGAGAAAATAAGAAAGTTGGCATTCTAGGTGTTACATTTAAAGCCAATACTGATGATATGAGAGAGGCTCCAAGCTTATCTATCATACCGAGGCTCCTAAAAAATAATATTAATATTTCTATCTATGATCCAGAGGCTAACAAAGAAAATATTAATGAATTTCATGGAGCAGAATGGAAAGAAGATCCATACTCTGTTGCCAAAAACTCAGATTATTTAATTATTCTTACGGAGTGGAATGAATTTAAAGAACTAGATTTAAAAAAAATAAAAGATATTATGGCGAAACCCGCAATAATTGATTTTCGTAATATGTTCTCTCTTCAAGATATGGAGAATTTGAATTTTGAATATCATTCAGTTGGTAGGTATACAATTAATACTAAGTAGGTAGTGAAATGGAAATTATTGAATCAGCTCAAAAAGCTCTTAATGATGAAATAGAAGGTCTTTTTCTTCTTAAAGAATTCTTTAATTCAAATTTTGAAGAAGCTGTAAAGGCTATCTTTAACTCTAAAGGAAAAGTGGTGGTGACAGGTGTAGGTAAATCAGGTCATATTGGTAGAAAGATTTCTGCTACGCTATCTTCTACTGGAACCCCTTCATATTTCATTCATCCTACAGAAGCAAGCCATGGTGATATGGGAATGATAGAGAAGAGTGATATTATTTTGGCTATTTCTTGGTCTGGAGAAACAACAGAGTTAGCTAATATAGTAAAGTATGCGCTAGAAAATAAAATCAAACTTATAGGTCTTTCATCTAATAAAGAAAGTCACTTAGCAAAATCTTCAGATATTGCGCTGAATATACCCTTGGTTGAAGAAGCTTGCCCTAACGGACTTGCCCCCACAACATCAACAACTATGCAGCTCGTTATTGGTGATGCAATGGCAATATCTCTTCTTAATATTAGAGAATTCAATAAAGATAATTTTAGATCGCTTCATCCAGGTGGACAACTTGGAGCAGCCTTAGCAATTATTGAAGATGTGATGCATTCTGGTGATTCTTTACCTATCATTGAGATTGGTAGCCCTATGTCAGAAGCCTTGATTAAAATCTCTGAAAAAGGTTTTGGATGTATAGGTGTTATTTCTAATAACTCTTTAGAAGGAATTATTACTGATGGGGATCTTAGAAGGCACATGGGTCCAGACATTTTAAATAATAAAGTTGAGTCAATTATGACAAAAAATCCTCGAATGGTATCTTCTAAATTACTAGTCTCAGATGCCTTGGAATTAATAAATAATTTGGAGATTCAGGGAGTTTTTGTATCAAATAATAAGAAAATTCCTATTGGATTTGTTCATTTCCATGATTTAATAAGAGTAATAAAAGGCTAGGCCTTAAAACCTATGCAACATTTTAATTTAATAATAACCTAATATAATAATAATAAAATCCTAACGAGAAATTCATGAGATTCACTAAAACAAGATACTTAACATTTGCTTTTACTTTAACTTTTATATCTTTATCTCAGTTGAATTTAGAGGCTAACTTAATTGATGAGATTGTTGTTACTGCCTCAAAAAATGATAGTAAAATTTTAACCACACAAGGAAATATTTCATTGACTGGATCTGAAGAAATAAAGTTTTTGGGATCTCGCAATCCTAGTGAAATTCTAAATAGGCTTCCAGGTATTTATATTAGTCAAGGAAGTGGTCAAGAGCATCTTACATCTATTAGGTCTCCAGTACTTTCTGGCGGGGCTGGTGCGGGAAGCTTCTTATTTCTTGAAGATGGAATTCCCCTCAGATCGCCAGGATTTGGAAATGTAAATGGATTAATGGAATCGATAATTGAAATTGGAGAAAAGTCAGAAGTTATTCGTGGACCAGGGTCAACTCTTTATGGTTCAAATGCAATACACGGACTCATGAATGTGGTAACACCCAAGCCTTCAGATGTTAAAAGTGGAAGTATTGGAACACATTTCTCTAAATCAGACTTTATTATAAATGGAGATTATTCTATTCCAACTGAAAATGGCGGTTTTCTTCTTGGCCTCTATTGGCGTGAAGATAATGGTAATAGCAATAATAACTCAGGCGACAAAGAAGAGGATAAAACTGATCAACCTCACTATGGACAACAGAAATTTCTTTTTAGACTAGATCATTCAAAAAATTTAACTGACTATATTTTTACTTTTTCAGGAACAAATCTTAATCAAGAAACAATGGGTTACGTTAAAGGGTTTGAAATATACGAAAACAAAGAGATTAGCAAAACTAATCCAGATCCTGAAGCATTCAGAGATACTTACAGTATAAGGTCTGCTCTAAAAATTATAAAAAATCTTAAAGATGCGACACTGAGTATAACGCCTTTTATACGTTATAACGATATGAGTTTCAAAATGCATTTCCTTCCAGGAAAACCTTTAGAAAAAAATAGTCACAAAAGTATTGGTTTACAGACTCTCTACACAAAAGAAATTAAAAATTTAAATCTATACTTGGGTGGTGATATAGAACTTACAGAAGGAAAGTTGAGTGAATTTCAGGATGCTCCTGATGTATCATTTGGTCCAAGATTGGCCTATCCTAAAGGCGCACATTATGATTACAGTGTTGATAGCAGAATCTTATCAATTTATATAAATACTGAATGGGAAATTAATCCAAAAACTATATTAACTGCAGGTATTCGAGCGGAAAATACTGAATATGATTATAAAACAAATATCCAAGATGGAACAAGAGGAAGAATACAAGTTGCTCCAAATAGGTCAGATGATTATACGGATATTTCTATTAAAACCGCTATCTCTTATTTACTAAATGATAAAAATGCACTTTTTGCGAATTTTTCTAGAGGCAATAGAGCTCCTCAGGTAACAGACTTATATAGAATACAAAGCAAGCAAATACCAGGAGGGGCAAAATCAGAAAAGCTTGATAGTTTTGAGATAGGCTTCAGAGGATCCATTAATAACCTTCAATACGAAATAGTTGGTTATAAGATGGAAAAAGATAATTTCTTCTTTAGAGACTCACAGGGTTTTAATGTTGAAAATGGTAAAACTGATCATGAAGGAATTGAGCTTAATTATATTTTAAGCTTAGGAGAAAATTTAGAAATTTCTGGATCTTCAAGTCTAGCCGATCATAAGTATAAATTTGATCATACTCCTAACGGAATTAAAAATGGAAACACTATAGATTCCGCGCCAGAAAAACTTGCTAATACAAGAATTTCATATTCATTTTCTGATGATGGTAAAATTGAAGCTGAATGGATAAAGGTTGGAGGCTATCCAATTGATGGTAGGAATGCCCATTTCTATAATGGACATGATATATTTAACTTAAGGATTCAGTTATCAATAAGCGAAACATCTAATTTTGCTTTTAAGGTTGCCAACTTAACCGATGAGAGATATGCCACAAGAGCAGACTTCGCTTTTGGAAGCTATAGATACTTTGTTGGTGATGAAAGAGAATTTCAATTTTCATTTAACAAAGATTTCTAAATTAATATCCTAGGGGAACTAATTGTGGATGATTTAATAATAAATATCTTTGGAGTAGATAGTCAGCTATCCAGAGGCTTTATTTTTGGGATAGTACATGTAAGCATTATGCTTCTCGGATATTATTCTGGTTTTAGTATTAATAGATTACTAAAAATAGTATCAAATGGATATGTTGCAGGAATTATAGGTGCAGGTATAGCCCACGTCTTAGCAGATTTAATTGCCGCCTTACTTGACTCAACAATGAGACCAGCAACTTTTGGTATAGTTATTGGAGGATTATTACCACTTCTTCTAGTACCATTTCTTGAGCGAGTAGTTATTAAAAGTAAACACCATGTAGTTATTGGTGACCACGAAGATGTTGAGAAAGATTTAAAATCTCATCGCCATAAAGACTAAGGTCTAAAATCAATACCAATACCACCTATTCCACAATAACCATTAGGATTTTTAGCCAAATACTGTTGATGATAGTCCTCTGCGTAATAGAAATTTTCGGCATTGCTTATTTCCGTGGTGATCAAACCAAAGGAATTTTCACTAAGATTTAACTGGTATATATCTTTTGAAGATAATGCTAATTTTCTTTGAGTTTCATTATGAGTATATACCGCAGATCTATATTGAGTTCCTAGATCGTTACCTTGGCGCATTCCTTGCGTGGGGTTATGAGACTCCCAAAAAACTCTAAGTAACTCTTCGTATGATATTTTTTTTGAATCAAATATCACTCTTACAGCCTCAGTATGTCCAGTCATCCCAGAACATACCTCTTCATAAGTTGGGTTAGGTGTGTATCCACCCATGTAGCCAACGGCTGTTGCATCAACGCCATCCAGGGACCAAAAAATCCTCTCAGCTCCCCAAAAGCAACCTAAACCAAAATCTGCAAGCTCTAGATGGTCTGAAAAAGGAGGTGTAATTGGTTGATCACTAACAAAATGATTAGGGCTTATTACTAATGAGCCCTCTCTTCCAGGTAAAGCTCTCTCGGGCTGAATTAATAATGATTTAATATCCATAAATTAAATATACCAAAAAAATTAAACTAATAAACCTTCATCTTTTGCTAATTCAGCTAAATTAGAAGAAGGCCTTGGCCCCAAAAGACTAATTACCTGAGACGCACAAAACGATCCAAGTTGAGCACACTCATAAAGCCTTAAATGATTACTAAGACCATAAAGAAAGCCAGCCGCATATAAGTCCCCTGCACCAGTAGTATCTAAAACTTTATCACACATAAAAGCTGGTGTTTCCTCAACCCCCTCTGAAGAAATTATTAGTGAACCTTTCTCACCACGAGTAACAATACATAAATTTATTTCGTTAGCTGCGGCTGATATAGCATCAGAAAGAATGTTCGTATCGTATAAAGACATAATCTCTTCTTCATTACCAAAAATAATATCTGTTACTTTTGTTAGGTCTCTAATTTCAGAGCGCCACTTATCGACACAAAAAGAGTCTGAAAGACTCAATATAGACTTCGTTTCATACTTACGAGATAAATCATATGCTTTTTTACATGCCTCTTTTGCAACTGGTTCATCCCACAAATAACCTTCCATATAAATGAATTCTGAATCTTCAACAGATTTATCATTAATTTCATCTGGTGAAAGATTTGATGCCGCACCAAGATAAGTTCTCATTGACCGTTGTGCATCAGGCGTTACATAAACTAGACATCTGCCTGTTTCATCTCCCTCTTTAACTGCTGAAGAGACAAAATCAACATTAGCATCTTCCAAATCCTTTATATAAAGATTCCCAAATTCGTCATCTTTCACTCTACCAATGAAGCTAGATTTCCCCCCTAAAAAAGAAAATCCGACTGCTGAGTTTGCAGCTGAACCGCCAGAAGCCACTAGGGTATCTTTCATCTTATTTTGAAGCTGAGATATTTCATCTAGCTTAGTTGG
>MDTG01334924.1_pt1 | contig 12651 bp, 17 predicted proteins | sample 811421 | NCBI WGS metagenome assembly MDTG01 (sample SAMN05326645, study PRJNA326480) | marine metagenome | isolation source: seawater | place: Pacific Ocean: South East | collected 2011 | reverse complement strand
GTCGCGCTCTGCTGCTGCTTCATGTGGATCAAAAACTTCTGCGACGGGGTCTCGTACGTGCTTGGAACCGTGTGGTATTTGATCACCTGCCGGTGCTGCCGCCCCCGCTACCGGCCCCTCAACAGTATATAAGGCTCGCTTTTTTCAAGCATATGTTGCGCTACTTTCTTCTGATTGCCGCCGCCGCCGCCTGCACCGACGTGTGCACCGTAAAGGAAGAGCTTGGGACGTCGACGTGGCGCCTGCTTCACGCCATGGTGGAGCACGTCGAGGCCACCCCGGCGAACGAGCAACGGTTTCAAAGCCTTATCCGGAGCCTCGAGCACCTGTACCCGTGCGAAGAGTGTAGAGACAACCTGAAGGGGATGGACCTCGACGAGATAAAAATGACCGAGCAGTGGATGTGCGAGTTTCACAACCGGGTAAATGAACACTTGGGCAAGCCGCTGTATTCCTGCTAAAACTGCAGCGCGACGGCCGCCATCTGAACCTCTTGCGCCATGGGAAGCTCCGGCTCGACCCGGCGGCGTTGCCGTTCGAAGTAGAAGAATAGTATGGCGATAGCCACGAGAAAGACGATAAAACCGATGAGCGCGGGGTCCATTTGCAGAGTGCCGCCGCCTTTTTGTACGCTATAAATATTGATCGACTGTACCGTAATGAATAAGTTCGACTACCTTTTTATCCTGACCTGCCTCTTTTACGTGGTTTTCTTCCTCCACTTTCACTACAAGGAAGATCCGCTAAGAAGAGAAGTAGAGAAAAAAGAGCACACGCTAAGAAGAGAAGTAGAGAAAAAAGAGCACACGCTAAGAAGGGAATTGAAGAACAAAGGGACGCTGTCTCCCTTCACGCACAAGCCCCCCCATTTTGTTACGAAGGAGGACGAGGACGTATTCTTGCTTCAGCCCGAGAACCGAGACAGCATGAAAGCGGACTGGGTCCCATCGTGGGATTGGGAAACGTGCATAGACGACGAACGCTCGGACGAGGCGTACTTTAAATTGTTCGGTGGGGAAATCTGGTCCTTTCAACATTTCTTTGATAACGGGTTGCCGTTGGTATGGCAAGTACGAGAGTTGGTATCGTCCAGCAGGATTCAAACCCTTTACACCTACATTCGGCAACCGCGCGACCAGATTGTTTTGGAGCTTTGGAGAGCAATGGGGTTTGCAGATGTGCACTTTACGGACAGCACCGGAAACAAAAATACCGTGACGGCGTGCGTCTTTCCTCGCAACACTCAGGTGAGGGCCCACCCCACGCACGTAGCCATGCTTCGCTCTCTGTTGTCGGTACCGAAAGAGATAACACCAAAGAAAATGGTTTGGGTGAGCCGAACGCACGCCGCGCACGGTCGTAAAGTATCGAACCAACCCTCCGTTGTGAAGGAGTTGAACAAGACGTACAACGTTCACGTCGTCGACCAGTGTACGACCGTCGACAAGTGTTTGAGCGTGTTTGGCGACGCGGCGGCTATCGTAGGGGTACACGGTGGGGGAATGTACAATCAATTCTTTGCGTCAACAAAAACGAAAATAATAGAAATTATGCCAATTACAAACAAAGGCCTTCTGCACGGCCAAGCGAGCGCGGCGTCGACCCCAAAGCTGGCGCACAGGGCGATATGGCACAACGCAAACACGATAGGCCAACCATTTTACCGGTTGCACGAAGAAACGCCCTCGGTGGCTACGTTTGACATCAGCGACAAGACGTTGGAGAACATTAAAACCATCATGGAGACTCACGACCGTTTCTCCCGGTAGTTGGTCCCCAAACTCTTCATGGTGTTCTGGTGGTCGAGGCCGGACACTTTGCGCGCGGCGTGGTAGTTCTCTTTGACGTACGAGGGCCAGTTCGTCGAGGGGTTCGTGCGGGTGGCGTTGTACTGCTGGGTGCCGGTGCTGGTGGCGTGGGAGAAGTGGTGCGACGGGTCCATTTCTTGGCGCGCGCCCGCGCCTTTATAGGCATTTCAGCCACTCGTACACCGCGTCCGGCTTCATGTGGTCGATGTCTTCTTCGGTGGTCGCTACGTTGTTCTCTGACAGCATGTAGGGGACGATCTGCGAGCAGAAGAACTTTTCCGGGGCCTCCTTGTTCGGGAACGAGAAGGGCGTCATGACCAGCAGCGCCCGGGGAATGTCGTACGGGCGGCCCAAGTGCCGGATGTTCCACGCGATCAGCTCGTTCGGGTCCTCCACCGGGAGCGTGACGCACTCGTACACCGGCGCGGCGGGCGGCTTGTAGAAGTCTTCGTCGTCCTCGTTCAGAAACCGCAGCGAGTAGATGCCGCCGAAGAGGATGTAGAAGGCGACCACCACCTCCCCGGACATGGTCTCCGTCTGGTTCAGGACGTTCTGGCAGATCTCGGGGGAGAAGGCGCGGTCCAAGTTGGTGTCGAGGAGGAACCGCAAGAGCGCGATGTCGACCTTCAGCGAGACTTCCACGTGGCAGAACCGACCGACGCACTTGTTGACGAAGTTGTCGTAGCACGCGACCGGGTGGGCAAAGTTGACCGACACGTCCATGGTTAAAGAAAAAGTAAAAAGGGTTTATAGTCTATATAATCAACGGCCGGTACTACTATATGATCGTCTTTATCGTCGTCCTCTCCGTCCTCTGTCTTGTTCTCATCGCCGCCCTCACGTGGTATTTGTGCAACTTTCGGCCCGCCGAGGTGGACCACACCGACCTCTTCACCAACTTCATCGAGCACGACCCAAGTATATAAGGGTCTCGCCGCCCACGTACATGCGGTGTTGCTTTCTTCTCTTCTTCGGCCTCGTCGCCGTCTTCGTCCAGATCCGGCTGCGCCAGCAGCGCGACGCCCTCAAGTTCCCCGACAAGTTCAGCGTCGCGTACGAGCTCTGCGGGACGGTCGACCCCCAGCAGACGGCGGTCCTCAACGTTACCAAAGAGCGCGTCGTGTACGGAAACCCTCGCGTGCGCGTGGACAACCACACCATCCTCACCCCCGGCGCCGTCGCGACCCTCCACATCCAGACCACCGCGCCGCCCATGACGTTCCACAGGTACGCCGCGAACGGCTGCTCAGTCACCGCGCTCACCAACAACCTCGGCGTGGCCCACAGCGAGCTCACGTGCGAGGTGCAGGCCTTCTACGTGACGCACACCTACGACGGCGGCGACGGCCCGGCCGAAAGCCTCGTTCACGTCAGCCTGCGAAACCTGCACTACATCGCGGAGGCCGCGGTAGATTCCGATTGGGTTTTACTATAAAGGCCCGGTCGTGAGCTTCAAATGACGTTCCCGTTGCCGCGCGCGCCGCAGGAGTTTTACACCAAGTTCTACCTGAAAGAAATCCAGAAGGGTGCCCTGACGAACACGACCATCGTCTGGGTCGGCCGGCCGCTCCCGTGCCGGTTCAAGAGCGAGACGGCGAAGAACCACATCGCCCCGCAGTACGTGTTCATCCTGAAGTCGAAGACGGGGGCCTTCGAGTACGCGCTCGTGGACAACCGCAACAACACCTTTCGGCTGCCGAAGAAGTACTACCCGCACTGCTTTCCGAACGTCGGCCTCGCGTCCGTGCCGGAGTCGAACCGGGTGGAGATCCAGATCACGAAGCGCAAGAAGCAGACGCTGCCCTTCATCCCCGACTCGTTCTTGGAGCAGAAGCGGTCGAAAGTCAACCGAAAGAAGCGCAAGATGTACGTCGAGTCGCCGCCCGCGCAGGTCACGGAGACCATCGACTTCGATGTGACGAACGTTCCGACGTGGCACGTGTTGGAGAACCGTCAGAACCGCGGCAGCATGATGAAGAAGCAGGTTTTGAACTTGATCCGGACGCTGATCGCGGTGACCGACGACAGCGCCTTCCACTTGACCGACCCGTTCGCGAGCGTGAAGGGCCTGAACGAGCTGAAGGACGACGCCGAGCAGCTGCAGAAGCTGAAAACGGTGGTGGGGTTCGTCTACTACTACTGCCGGAGCGAGCTCGGGCTCGCGTTTCCCAACCGCGCCTACCCTAAAAACGTAGCAGAGTTTGCCGAAGCGTTGAGTGCTTGATGTTGTTCAGCATGTAGCTTTTCTTGCACGCCACGCACTGCGACTGGTTCGACAGGTGCTTCTCCGCGCAGTGGGTGTGGGCGTACTTGTTGCCGCAGCTGCACTTCAGGAGCGAGAAGTCGATGACGTCCGCGATGGACTCCGCCAAAGTCTCGCCGCACAGGTGGCACGTGGGCTTCGAGGGCCGGGTGGTCTGGAGCGCCCGCGGCGCAAGGTCGACGTTCGGAGCCGTGGACGTCTCGATCAGCTTGTCCAGCAGCCTCGTCGGTGCGTGCTCCATGGAGATCTTGCAAAACTCCAATTGGTTCGGGGCCCGGGTCGTCAGGGCGTCCAAGAAATTGCCATTGTCCACCCACGACCGAGCGTGGTGCAACTCGTCGTGCAGCTTTGGGAATTTGTTGCGGAGAAAGGCGTGGTGCTCGCGGCGCCGCTCGCTGCTCATGGATGCTTTGTAGCCCAGCATGGTCTTTGCGTTGTGCGGGAGCTGTATTTATAGATTTAAAACGCTTTCCTCGTTTCGTTTGTCGTTTTATCCGCGAGTTTTGTGGTGATTTTTATCCGGACATGAACCCTAATTTTAACATTCACAAACCCTACACCTAACTCTAACCCAATTCATCTCAACCCTATTTTAACGAAATTATAACCGGGTTTTCCTCACTCATCGCCGATTTTTCTACACACCCTACTCTCAACCCTAACAAAAGACCCTAAACCCAACCCTATCAAGAGACCCTACTCTCAACCCCACGTTTTTTTTATCCGGCGGTTTTATCCGGCATTTTTATCCATGGTAAGAAACATAAAAATAAAATAAAAATATTCAAAAATAATAGTATATATACCCTTTTGAAACAAAATCAAACATGGCAAGTTCAAGCACAAGCGTAAACAAAGTTTTCCAACAGTGGTGGAAACAAAAGACCACTGCAAGGCCGAAAAAGACGGTCGAGAGCGACTCCGACTCCGGGGAGGAGCAGGCGAAGCGAAAGCGGCGCAAGACCTCGCGGAAGAAGAAGACGAAGCGCCCGCCGAAAACGTCCACCTTCAAGACGCACACCACCGTCCCGCTCGAGAAGGTGACGAAGAAGTCTCACCCGCAGGTGCGCTGCATCGAGAACCACTTCGCAAAAAAGGACACCAATGCGGAAGTTCACATTGCAGAGACCAACTTCTTCAATCGCAACAACGAGCCCACGGACGCCCGGCACATGAACCCCTTCCTGTACGTCGAGGCCCGGGCGGCCGTCCAGACGCCCATTCCGAAAAGCTTCAACATCAACGACAAGGCCAAGCGGGACGCGTTGCGCCCGAAGATGGAGCCGAGCCCCCGAGCGCACGAGGAGAAGTACCTCGTCGAGCCGGACAAGGGCAAGGGCGAGCGCGAGTGCGTGATGGGCCGCGAGTGCGAGGGGCTGCGCATCCAGTGCCCCCACCCGTTCGTCCTGCAAGAGTTCTTTCTCCCCTCGGAGGAGAAGCAGATTCAGACGTCCGGGAGGCGCCCCGCCGAGCGCAAGCTGTGCCTTCTGTGCAAGCGGAACGAGATATGCCGGTGCCTGCTCAACACCCGCGCGGACCTGATGGGGATTCAGGAGGGCGTCACCCTGCAGGACTACTACAACATCGTCAACATCGAGGGCGAGTACAAGACGACCGACTGCATCTGCTCGAAGCCCCAGCGCTACGAAGGCCTCTGGGAGCCGGTCGTGCGCCACACCCTGTCGGGCTACAAGCTGGAGACGGACGCGAACGGGCGGCGCCGCTACGACCAGTGGAAGTACAGCAAACCGAGTTTTCGCTAAGGGGTCAGCACGTGGCAGACGTTGACCCCTGTATCTACCCTTTTCTGCCCGACATCTCGGCCTTCCTCAAGTCGTCCTTCACCGGGACGAAGTACGAGGCGCTGTTCGTGGGAAACTTCGTGGACCGCACCCGGCTGTTCGACGGCGACGTCCCGGCCCACCCCGTCTGGGACCCGCTGCGCGCGAAGGAGTTCCCCGAGCGTCGACAGCACCGGCGCATCTACTGCACGCTCGTGGTCACCGTCGACTTGGTCCACGAGCTCATGCAGCGCCAAGACCTGTCGAAGGACGCGAAGCACCTGCTCACGATGTACCTCGACATGCACATCCCGCTGATCAACCACGTCCAGAAGGCGTACGACCGGCAGGCGGCCCAGCTGCTTCTCCCGGACCAGCCCGTCCTGACGCCCGAGTTCCAGCGCCTGCTGGGGACGGTCTCGATAAAGGCCAAGCACGCCATCAAAACGAGGCCCCCGCCGGCGCGGTTCGACGCGCTCATGCGCCAGCAGCCCAAGCTCTTCACGGACGACCTGCTGTGCACGAAGGTCGACGACTCCCCCCCGGTGGCCGTCCGGCTCCAGCCGTCGCAGGCCCTGTTCGGGACGGAGATCTTTCACGACGGCCTGCTCCCGGACGTCCTTCGGCACGTGATCAACTGCAACTTCTTCAGCGAGAGCAAGCAGAAGAGCTCGCCCTTGGTGCACCTGATCTCGAAGGCCCTCCCGCAGCGGTGCACCGTCCGCAACTTGGCGGAGATCCTGCACGACTACGCGAAGAAGCACGAGTACGTCTACACCTTCGTGATCGGGTGCATGAAGGCGTCGCTCTTGGGGCTGTACAAGCACGCCACGGTCCGCCCGCCCTTTCCGATCCGGCGCGCGCTGATCGACCTCTTTCGGACCAAGACGAAGAACGAGTTTCTGTCGTGGATGCTCATGGGCCACCAGCAGCTCCTGTTCTACATCATCAAGGAGTTCCTCGTCTTCAGTTGCCGCCTCATCCCGTCCCTGTACGACGAGATCACCGCCCGCTACAGCTGGGGGAAGTTCGAGGAGGGCGTCACGATGGCCATGAACAACGTGCGAAAGTACGAGACCTTTGCCCCCGACGACCCGCTCAAGTTCGACGGCGCGGAGGGCATGCTCGCGGTCGTCAACAAGCAGCAGATCAGCAACCTGTACCGCCCCGCCAAGGCCTCGTTCGCGTCCACGGTGCTGACGGAGTGCGACCGGCTGGACGAGGAGCGGTGCGTGACGGCCCCCGACGAGTTCGTCCCGAAGAACTACAAAGACCTCATGTACGACATCGCCGTCCGGACCGAAGAGCGCGCGATCCCCTTCGACCTTCTCAAGTGCTTTCAGATCGACCAAGAGACCATCACGACGGTCTCGAACATTCAGGAAGTCTTTCTGGAGGAGGGGAGCAAGGGGTCGCTCAAGCAGTTTCTCCGGGGGCTCGAGCGCCGCGTCTTCGAGACCGTCCGCGCCTTCTGCGACGCCTACGACCGCAAGATGAACGTTCGAATCTTCGACCTCCCCGTGCACACGTACGTCCAACAGTGCATCGCGCTGCGCCGAAAGCACGAGGTGCCCAACGGGGTCGACCTTCCCGAGCACGTCGGCGTCTGCCAAGTCTGCCTCAACTGCAAGACCTTCAAGAGCTTCATCAACCACTTGGACAACAAGGGGAACGCGGTCAACCTGTACGCGTACGGCCACTCGAAGATCCTCGTGGACCCCGACGCCCCCGGGGGGCTGGCCGTCTACTGCGGCAAGCGGTGCGACAAGGCCGACGGGAAGAAGCGCCACAACTACCAGAGCGAGCTGTCCTCCTTCATGGCGCTGGCGGACGAGACGCAGCAGACCCAGCGCGCCAAGAAGCGGGAGGCGAAGGCGCAGCGAAAGGCGTACCACAACCGCGTCTGCGAGAAGACCGAGCTCACGCGCGTCTCGCTGCTCGGCCGGGCCCTCCAGTTCTACGGAAAGATCTACACCATCTGCCCCTCGTGCGGCAACCCCATGGCGTACAGCGGGAAGCACTTCAACGGCGTCAACGGGTTCTACTGCGGCTGCTGCCTCTCGCCCGGCGGGGAGCTCTTCACCACCATCTCGTGCATGTTCTGCAAGGCCATCAAGAACAACGAGACGTGGGTGCCCTTCACCGTCGAGGGGGAGGGGGGGCGAGACCAGATCTACCTGTGCCCGTCGTGCTTCAAGCCGTGGATTCGAGACAGCACCACCCTCCTCAACCGGGCGACGATCGTCCGCGGGCTGACCGAGCGGTGGAAGCGCCTGAAGCACCCCAGCAACTAGGTATAAAGGCGGCGGTTGCGCCCCCCAAATGCACGTGCACGTGACGCTCTACTTTCTGGCCTCGGTCGGGACGTCGGTCTTCTTCGCCAACGGTTTGCTGACCACCGTGCTCCTGCTGCTGCTGCTGCTCATCCAGCAGTACTTCTACTTCATGCTCTTCGCCGAGCCGGACACCACGGAGCCGACCTGCTGCTGCGCCGAGTGCGAGAAGATGACCCCGGAGAGCTACGTCCACTGCAAGACGTGCGCGCGGTGCGTCCCGGTCACCCACCACCACTGGAAATTCGTCGACCGGTGCGTCTCGAGGGCACACTCCAACCGCTACGCGGGCGTCTGCAAGCTGGTGCTCAGCACCAACGTTCTGTGCACCGCGATCGAGAGCGTCGCGTACCCGCCGTTTCTGGTGGTCTTGGTCGGCCACCTCTTCGCCTACAAATCCATTTCCAAGAGGGTAAACATGCATATATAAAGCGCGCGCCCGCTTTAAAAAAAATGTCCAAGGTCACGTTCGAGCGAATCTACGAAGCGCCCCAGCCGATCGACATCGACGTCAGCCAGCTCTACACCACCGTCTGGATCGACGTCTCGCTCTGCGCCATGCTCGTGTTCGTAGCGTACAAAATTATAAAGTCATTAAAATAGTTGGGGTTTTCATAGTTGTGTAAGGTCATTAAAATAGTTGGGGTTTTCATAGTTGTGTAAGGTCATTAAAATAGTATACTGTTTCCTAAACTTAGTTGCTTCCGCCGCACCGGCTTCTTCTTTGCAATCTGGACGTCCACGTTGTAGGCGTACTTCTCCATGTTCTCGGCCGTGAACCCCGCCTTTTCCCAGTCCTCCATGGACGGGGCGAAGTAGGTCTTGAGCTCGCTGATGTTCGGCGTGATCAGCCGGATCGTCTGGCAGTTTCCCCCTATCTTTCGCAAGTCCGCCCACGTCCACTTCATCTCGCACAGTTTGTACAGGTCGAGCCCCAGCTCCGCCAGCTCGTGGATCGTGATCGAGGTCTGGAGCATGTCGGTCGCCTTGATCTCCAGCTCGTCCAGCTGGTTCGCGCTCATCTTCTTGAAGTCTTCCGGCTGAAACCCCATGACCAGCATGTGGTGAAACCGAAACCCGAAGTCGACGATGCTGGCCATCGTGTAGGTGTTCGCCACCTGCTTGTACGGGACGTTCTCCTCCACGAACGACTCTGGGATGTAGCCGTTTAGCTTCAAGGTGTGGAGGCTCGTGCCGCTCTGGACCTTGCTTCGAAGGTCGCTCTTTCCCCCGAACCAAAGAAAGCCCTTCGGCTTCTCCATCTTGTTCGCCTTTCGCCGCTTGTCGATCAGGATGCTCATCGCCTTGAGCCGGTCGTCGCCGAAGTCGGCAAAGAAGCCCGCGCGGGGCTCGCAGATGGGGCAGGTGTTGGTGATCTTCTCCTTCGAGTACTGAAGCACGCAGCTCAAGTGAAAGGAGTGCCCGCACTCGAACGTGGCGTGGTTCGGCCGCATCGTTTGGGAGACGACCATGGTTTCGGAGCAGAGGGTACAGTTCATTTTAACGTAGAAACGGTTAACTTTTATAGTAAAAAAATATTATATGGATCAGAGCGAGTGCCGCGGCTGGAGCAAAATTTCGAAGCGGTCTCCGGGTTTCGCGAACGACATGGCCTTGCCGATGACGAGCGAGTTTAAGTGGCGGTAGTTCATCAAGAACTCTTTCAACTGTTTGGGGTCGTTTTGCATTAATTGACACCGCTCGGCCCCACCTTTTAAGCGTGCCATTTTATTTTTTACTCCTTTATATGACTGTTCTTTTGCTTTGATGGCGGCATCCTTACTGCCGTCGCCATTTGCCGCTTTCAAATCTCTTATTTCCTTAGCCAGTTTGTCCTTTTTGCTTTGTTCTGCATCGAGTTTAGCTTTTAGATCATCCTGATCGAGCTTTGTACCGCACATTTGAGACGCTTTTAAGATCAAATCCATGTCGTCGTCCGCCGGGCGCACGCTGAACCGGACCTTGTCGCGGGGGATGCCCTTGTCGCGGGTGATGGACGCGCGGTTGGGCTCGAGGTTGATGTCGAGCATGACCTTGTCCGTGGGGTGGATCGTTTCGTTGCCGTTGTTCAGGATGGTGGTGACGCCTCCGACTTGGCTGACCAGACCCTGCGAGATGGCCTGCGAGTCGTCCGATTTCTGCTCGGTGGTCGCGATGCCCATGAAGGCGACCTCTTTCAGAATGTAGTCTTTCACCGCCTGCTTGTCCATCCTCGAGTCGGGCACGGTGTAGCCGTTGATGGCCGAGAACACGTGCGAGAACCCGTCGTGGTACATGGCGCTCTTGCGCTTGCTGACGAGGATCTCCTGCTCCTTGATGTCGTAGATCTCCGCGTCCCCCGACGAGGGAAGGTAGGTGCTCTGCTTGCTGACACCGCCGTGGCGGCCGCGCATGGCGGATATTGCGAATTGGTCGATTTTTACGTTTACGTGGAACCCGGGGCCGGCGACGCGCTTGTTTCGTCTGTTGAAATTCCTCATGTTGTTAAAAGGAAATACACGCGAATATATATACCGAATTTACTCTTAGGCGAAATATAAAAATCGTACGTTAATTTAAAAGAATTTCCACACGGGGCAGCAGGGTGAACTTGTCTTGCGACCGAAGCGCTTCTTTGATTTGGCCCACGCTCGGGATACGCGCCACCGCGTGAGACACCACGCCGAGGGGGATGAGGCGGCAGATCTCTTTCACTATTTTGTCATCTTGGTTTCCGACCCGGTTTCGCCCCTCTACGAACTGAAGGCTTGGCTCGTCGCTGTGGCCGCACAGCAGCCCGTTCTTCGTGCCGACGATCTGGTAGGCTATGTTGCGGGTCACCTGCGCCGGGAGCCGCGTGCCCTCTGGCTGCACGAAAACGCTGTACTCCTTGTGAACGTCCATTTTCACGACGGCGAGCCCGACGTGGTCGCCCCGTTTCAGGGGCTTGCCGGAGAAGACGTTCGCGATCATGCTGCGCCCGAAGACGTCGCAGTTGTACAGCTTCTGGAGCGAGCTGTTCGCCATCAGGTCGTTGCGCACGACGCCGAAGAACCCGTAGGGGAAGTCTCGGAAGTCGGCATCAACGCCGAAGTACTTGTCGTCGTCGTCAATCCGCAGGTCCTTGCGGCCCATGTTTCGTTGCGCGCTCTGCAGCATGTAGTTGAGGCAGGGGATGTCGAGCGACGTGTTCATCCTCGGGTCGTCGTCCTTGTTGTACACGAAGAGCGGGGACCCCTCGTTGAAGTTCTTCTCCCAGCCGTGCGACCACGGGCGAATGAACAACGGGAGCGAGGTGGTGACGTTGCTTTGGAGCGATATTTGACTGGCGGACAGGGTGGGGTTCATGAGCGCCCCGCCCACGGTGGACCGGTCGGGGCCAACACCGCGCTTGTACTTGCTCAGTGACGAGGAGCCGGAATCGGGACGTTGGTTGAAGTTGAACATATTTAATTGGGTATTTTAAGTAATATATAGTATGGTTAATCAAATTCGTACGGCTTTATGCTTGCCGAATTTCCAGTTTTGCTGTTCTTCATCAGGGTGTTGTTGTAGTACTTGATGAGCTCGAGCTTGTGCTTCGAGAGCCGCTGCCACTCCGAGATCCCTTTCAGCACCAAGCGCTTCTCGCCCGTCACCCGGTTGCGCACGGCGATCTGGCGCGTCTTCAGCTGCCGCTGCATCTCGTTCACGAACAGGATCTCCTTCGAGACGATGTTCTTCATGTTCATCTTGTGCGAAGTGTAGTGCGTGCGGATGTCGTCGATCGTGAGCTCCGGGACGGCCATCCCTTGGCGCTCGAGCGGGACCTTTACCTCGTGGTCCCAGAGCTGGAGCATGATCCTGTAGATCTCCTCGCTGCTGATGGTGCCCGTGAGGCGCTGCTCCAGCTCGTTCATCTTGGAAATGACGCCGCGCTCGTTGTGGTTGTGCGTGCAGATCGGGCACTGGTGGTGGTCCTCGACCTCGTCCACGACGGGGCACGGCTCTTCGTTGTCCTCCTCGCACTCGACCGCGACCGCGCCCGGGACTATCGTTTTGTTCTGCTGGGGAAGAATGAGGTCGTCTATTTCCATTTTCTGTACGGCGGTCCGTTTATATAGTATTTTTAATCGTCTTCGAGCTCGAACATCCCCTCAATTTTTCGGGTGTTGTCCACGACTATTTCCATGTCGAGCAGCGCCTCGCAGACGGCCGTGAAATCCATCGCGAAGGCCTTGCAGTTGCACTTCGACCGTATCGTGTGGCACCAGAGCACGAACGCGTGCTCGATTCGGCGCGACTGCGGGTGCGAGTACACCTTCCCCTTGTAGAAGACGTCGAACCCGGAGAAGCGGTAAAGGATGAGGGGGACCACGCTGCGCTCGACGGCCTGCACGTGCTTGTGCATCTTCTCCTCCGACACGAAGAAGTAGTTCAAAAATTTCAGGTCGTACGTGTTCACAAAGTGCTGGTTGATCATGACGAGGTGCACCCAGTCTCGGATC
>MDTG01082968.1_pt1 | contig 12651 bp, 9 predicted proteins | sample 811421 | NCBI WGS metagenome assembly MDTG01 (sample SAMN05326645, study PRJNA326480) | marine metagenome | isolation source: seawater | place: Pacific Ocean: South East | collected 2011 | reverse complement strand
TTATCACTAGATAACTATAAATTAATTACTATACCTCCAAATATATGGAATGGATTTAAAGGAAACTTTGATAAATTTTCAATAATAGCTAATTGTCTTAACTTGCCCCATAATGAACAAGAAATGGTAAGATTAGATATTAATGATGAGCTGTTTAATTATGAATGGTAATAAATATTAATTGTTAGATTGGATTTCGCTTAATTTATGAAAGTAATTATACTCGCGGGTGGCCTAGGTACTAGAATTTCAGAATACACAAAAAGTTTACCTAAGCCTATGATTTTAGTAAACAAAATTCCAATTTTGGTTCATATAATGAAACATTTTTCTCGTTATGGTTTTAATGAATTCATAATAGCTATCGGATACAAGGGAGAGGTAATCAAAAAATATTTTAAAAAAAACAAATTCAAAAATTGGAAGATTGATGTCGTAAAAACAGGTAAAAATACAATGACGGGAGGAAGGTTAAAGAGGTTGGAGAAACTATTGAATAAGAATAAAGAGTTTTTTTTAACTTATGGTGATGGTGTTTCTAATATTGATTTAAATAAGCTAATTAATTTTCATAAAAAGCATAATAAAATTGCTACAATTTCAGCAGTTAGACCACCCGCAAGGTTTGGGTTTATCAAATTAAATAAAAATAAAGTTAATTGCTTTAGAGAAAAATCCAGCTTAGACCAAGGTTGGATTAATGGAGGGTTTATGATTTTTAACAATAAAATATTTAAATATCTTAAAAACGATCAAACTTATTTAGAACGGGATCCATTAGAAAAATTATCAAATAAAGGTCAATTATATGCTTTTAAGCACAGTGGTTTTTGGCAATGTATGGATACTTTAAGAGATAAAGAGTTGTTAGAAAAAAGTGTTAGGAAAAAAAAACATCTTTAAAAGCAAAAAAATTAAAATAAGGGTTAAAAGATAATATATTTGTTATTTTTAGAAAAAATATATTACCTCGAATTTTATGAATAAAATTAGATATAAATGACAAAAATCAGTATTATTGTAAATTGTTATAATGGTGAGGAATATCTTAAAAGCTGTATTTCCAGTATTTTGAGACAAAAATATAAAAATTTTGAAATTATTTTTTTTGATAATTGTTCGTCAGATGGAAGCAAAAAAATAATAAGCAACTATGATGATAAAAGAATAAAATATTATTTTAGCAATAAATTATTACCTCTTTATAAAGCTAGAAATGAAGCTATAAAAAAGACAACTGGTTCGTTGATTGCATTTTTAGATGTTGATGATTGGTGGGATGAGAATTATTTATCAAGTAAAGAAAATTTTTTTCATTCTGAGCAATATGATTATTTTTATAGTAATGTATTTTGTTTTCATGAAAAAAGTAATAAATATATAAAATATCACAATAATAAATTACCAGATGGAAAAATATACAATTATCTAGCAAAGGATTACTTGGTTATAATAAGTGGATTGATAGTAAAAAAGAAAATATTAGAGAAAGAGAATTATTTCAATGAAACTTATAACATTATTGGTGATTATGATTTATTAATGAGAATTAGCAAATATACAAATGCAAAATCTTTTAACGAACCTTTAATTTATTATAGAGTACATAATAAAAATTTTTCAAAACAAAACAATGAAATGTATTTCAAAGAATACAATGATTGGTTTAAATGCCAGTTGGACTTGAAAGATAAATATTTTGAAAAAAATCAAAAATATTTTCAATTAAAATTAAATAAATTGGAAATTATTTACTTATTATATAAAAAAAAAAATTTTAGGCTTTTGATTAAAATAATAAAATTTCCATCATTAAGTTTAAAAATAAAGTTTTTTTTATCTTTTTTCTTACCAATTAAATTAATAGATTTTTTTAGAAAATGAAAAAACTGATTTTAATATCAAATGACAAATTAAATTTTAATAGAAAAGAAGTTTCTTCAGATTTTAATGACACAATAAATATTATCGAGGCTTTATCAAAAGAAAATTTTTTATATTTTTTCTCTAGAAAGAAATCAACAAAAGGTAGCTTTAAAACACCCTTAAATAAAAATATCGAATTAAAATTATCTGATGTTTTTTCATTAAATTCAAAAGATAAAATAGTTTTTATGATTTCAATTACTCCATTTAATTTTATAGTTTATTTGTTTATAAAATTTCTTAATAAAAAGTTAAAAGGCTTTGTTATAATAAGGAGTGATGGGCATAAAGAATACTTCATAAAATATGGTTTTTTTGGAAAAATTGTTTACAATTTTTTTTTTGAAAGCATTTTAAAACATTTAAAGCCAATAATTGTTAGTAAAAATATTTCTAATGTAAAAAAATATAAATCATTGAGAATTTACCCTTCAGAGATTGATAATACATGGAAAAAAAATTTGAAAAAAGTAAGTATTTCAAAAGCAAAGTTATTTTATCTAGGAAGAATTAAAAAAGAAAAAGGTGTGTTTTCTTTAGTTAAATTGATGAATGAGTTATCTATTGATTTTAAATTAAGTATTATAGGTATCAAAAATAAACATAAATCCATTAACAAGAAAATTAAATATTATGCAGAAACATCAAAAAAAAAAAGGGTTGTTGAATATTTCGATAAAAATAATATTTTCATTTTGCCATCATTTACCGAAGGGTATCCAAAGGTTATTTTAGAGAGTCTCTCAAGACTTAGACCAGTGATAGTTTTTAAGGAAATTTCTCACGTTAAAGTAAATTATAATGGAATTTTTGTTTCAAAGAGAAACTCAAAAAGTCTACAAAAAACCATAATTCACATATTAAGTAATTATAAAAAAATTCAAAAAAAAATGAAAAAAAACAAAATTTCAACAAAAGTTAAATTTCAAAACGACCTTATAAACTTTGTGAAATTTAATAAATATTAAATTCTTTATAGGATTTATTAATTATTAACTATATGTATATTTATTGTATTAAATCTCAAAAATTAAATAATTTTTTGTTCATTAATTAATATTTATTTGATGCTTCTTATCTTATTTCCTTATAACTTTACTAAGTTTTATCATTACTTATTAGATGTTAAAAATTTGAAAAACAAACTTAGCTGCAAAGTAGAAGTTCATGATTTGTCAAATGTTGTAAATAAAGGATGGAATAAATCTTTTTTAACAAAAAAATCAAATAATTGTTTAAGTTTTAAAAATTTAAAAGATTGGCAATCAAGATTTAATCATCTCAAAAAAAAAAAAAATTTAACTATTTATAATTTTTTAGATCTAAATACATTCGAGTCACTTGCTGTTCACTATATTTTAAATAAATCAAAATCCAAAATAATTAGGTTGGCATCTTCAGGAGTCATTGAACATAACTTTTACTATAAAAAAAACATTTTTTATTATGTTGAACAAATTTTAAAGGCAAAGATAGGTTTTTCAAAATTTACATATGTATTCAAAACAATGTTTTTAAAGTTAGTCTATAAATTTTTTTTTCCTTTAGATGAAATACTTTTAATCACTGGATCTAAAAAACAAACAATAACGAATTTAGGAAAAAAAAAATATGAGATTGATTTTCATTCTTTAGATTATTCAAAAGCAATACAAAATAAGAAATTTTACAAAAAAAAAAATTATGTTGTTTATTTTGATAGTCCATCGCCTTTTTTTAAAGATGATGAAGAAACAATTTTCCAAAAAAATAATTTTTCATTTAACCTAGAAAAAATAAAAGAACACTACAATAAATTAAATTTATTTTTAAGCTCGATTGAAAAAATCTATTCACACAGGGTAATAATTGTTCCACATCCTAAAGTAAAAAAAATAAAAAATCCATTTTACTCAAAAAAATTTAAGATAGCTAATGAGATTAATGCAGCTGAGTATTTAATAAAAAATTGTAAATTTATTGTATGCGCATCACCTAGCACAGTTGTTGCTTATGCGATTAAAAATTATAAGCCAATTTTATTACTTGAAGGAGACGGATTTAAAAATCTTGAGTCTGCAAAAGTTGATAATTCTCTTGGAGTAAAAGTCATGAAAAATTTTTTAGGTTGTTCGAAAATAAATTATAAAATTAAATTAAAAAAGAAAATAGCACTTAAAGTCGACAAAAAAAAATATGATAAATATAAATATAATTTTTTGACTTCAGCAAATATATCAGAGTTGAATAATTATCAAATAATCCAAAAAATTATTTATAAAAGTATATATAGTATTAAATAAAATGAACTTTTCAGATAAATACCAAAAATTTTTTACTTTATTATTTTTTTTCCCAATATCATTTATTTTTGGAACCGCTGTTGCTGAAATTCTTGCATTTATATATTTGATATATTTTTTTTTAAATTTAAATAAAACAAAATTAATTTTAAATAAAAATATTGTAATAATATCTTTATTTTCTTTATATATATCTTTAAATGCATTGATACAAATTTCTGATGATTTAAAATATTCTTCTTTATTACATTTAAGATATATTTTTTTTTCAATAGCTATATTATTTTTTTTTGAAAAATTTTTTAATCAAAATTCTAATAATAAGTTATTTAATTATTTTTTGATTGCGATAATTATATTGTTATCAGACAGTTTTTTACAATTTTATACTGGAAAAAATTTATTTGGTTATGAGATAGAAGCACAAAGAATCTCTAGTTTTTTTGGACAAGAATTAGTTTTAGGAAGTTTTTTGATTAGAACTCTTCCTATTTTAATATGGTATATTTTTAATTTTAAAATAAAAATTAATGAAAAAAAATTATTTTATACTTTATTTTTTGCTGCCTATTTTTCTGTTATTTATCTTTCTGGGGAAAGAACATCAATTGGTCTTTTTTTAATATTTTTTATTTTAACAGTTTTATTCATAATCGATTTAAAAAAAATTTTTATATATGCATTTGGAATTTTTTTAATTTTTGTTTTTTCTACAGCATTTTTAAATTTAGGTAAATCCACTATTACAGATAGAGTCTTTAAAAAAACCTATAAGCAGATTTTTAAAATAGAACAATTTGAAGAAACTAAAAATGAAAAAAGTATATCCTCAAAAAAATTAGTAAAAATAAGAATATTTTCTGAAGATCATAATGGTCACCTAATATTAGCCAAAAAATTATTTTTAGATAACCTTTTTTTTGGTACTGGTCCAAAAGGTTTTAGGCATTATTGCAGACAGGTAAATTATGAGCCAGACATCGGTATTTGCTCTACCCATCCACACAATATACTTGCTCAGATTTTATCTGAACTTGGATTACTTGGATTTATATTTTTTGTAATTTTTTTCATTTATATAATTAAAAAATTTATAGGTATAATTTATATAAGAAATAAATCTTTACACCATAAAGCTTTATTAGTTGCATCTTTAGGTTTATTAATTAATTTATTTCCTTTTTTACCAAGTGGGAATTTTTTTAATAACTGGATTTCTTTATTTATTTATTTTAATTTAGGTTTGTATTTATTTTCTGAAAAAAAAATATTATCAAAATGATCGTATCACTTAGTATATTTATAATAATAAATATTTTTTTAATTATTAATTTTAATAGAATTTCAAAACTGGTTAATATTTATGATACCCCTGATCAGAAATTAAAAATACATAAAAAAAAAACCTCTTTAGCCGGTGGTACAATAATTATATTTAATATTTTTTTATTAATTTTTTTAGATTTTATATTTAAAATTGGATCAATAGAATTATTTAAATCAGAAAAAGAACTTATTTCATTTATATCAATATTATTAATATTTTATTTTTTAGGTATATATGATGATAAATATAAAATAAAACCAAATATTAAATTTTTATTTAGTCTTTTGATTTCTATTTTGTATGTTGTCACAAATGAAAATATCTTAATAGATAATTTTTCTATCTCTATATACGATCATAGGATTTTTTTGGAAAGTTATTCCATACCTTTTACAGTTTTTTGTATAGTTATTTTGATTAACTCATTAAATTTTTTTGATGGAGTTAATGGACAATCATTAATCTTTTTTCTTATAATGTTTTCATATTTATTAATTAAAACATTTAGACTAGAATTTTATTTTTTTATAATAATAACAATAATTTTTTGTCTTTTTTTAAATTTAAAAAATAAAATGTTTTTAGGTGATAATGGTGTTTATGCCATGAGTGTAGTTTTAATTACCTCTATAATTTATGAACATAACGTATATAAAGAATTTATTCATGCAGATGAAATATTTTTTTTATTATTGTTGCCGGGAATGGATTTATTGAGATTAACTATTTTTAGATTCATTCAAAGAAAAAACCCTTTTTACGGTGATAGAAATCATATACATCATTTAATGATAAAAAGATTTTCTTTAATTAATACAAATATTTTTTTGATTTTCTTATCAATTTTACCAATTTGTCTTTATACTATTTTTAATCTAAATTTTTACTCTGTTTTTTCAATTTTTTTAATTTTTTACAGCTTACTAATCAAAAATTTATTAAATGATAAATAATATAATAATTGGAGAGAATAGCTTCGTAACTAAATCACTTGGTAAATTCCTACAAAATAAAATAATTTTGTCCTCTAATAAATTATCAATAGATAATATACAAAAAATTAAATCTTATAAAAAAATTAATCTCATATTTAATAATTTTTATCCTGCAAAATTTTTAAATGATTTAACTTACCGTAACTATGGCAATTTTGAGAAATTATCGATTAGAATATTGGTAAATATATTAGAAAATATTGAACCAAGAAAAATAAATAAAATTATTTATACTAGTAGTGCTTCTGTTCATAGATTAATTGAAAATATAGACAACCAAAAAATAGATAATTTTAACCGCGATCTTTACTCATCGTTTAAACTTTCATCTGAAAAAATAATTCTTAATTATTGTCTCAAAAATAGAGTTGATTATTTTATTTTTAGATTATTCAATACCTATGGTAATTCCGAAGATAACTTTTCATTTATAGAAAAAATTATTAAATTAAAAAAAGAAAATAATTATCTAAAACTTATAAATAATGGAAATTCTATCAGAGATTTTATTCATGTAGATGATGTAGGTAAAATATATAAAATTGTAACACAAAAGAATATCAAAAGTGGAATTTACGATTTAGGGACTGGTAGAGGATATTTAATTAGTGATATAATCAAGAATATCAAATTTCCAAAATCAAAAATAATTAATACAGATAATGTTAACGAAATTCACAATTCTATTGCAAAAAATAAAAATTTAAAAAAATTATTAAAAGATTTTAAATTTAAGGAACTAAGTCAATATTTAAATAATAAATTAAATTTAAAAAAAAATAATTTAAAACCAGTTTTGAATTTTGAGAATGAAACAAGATTTAATGGTCCAACTGGAGTTGTTATTTATGGCGCAGGTAATGCTGGAAAACAGATTTTTAATGAACTACAAAAGAACAAAGAAAAAGTACTTTTTTTTATTGATGACAATACAAAACTACAAAATACTAACTTTAATGGAGTTCCAATTATTAATTTTCAAAATTTATTAAATGTCAGAAAATATAATTCCATTAAAAGAGTTTATTTGGCAATCCCATCTCTCGATAGGTATTCTTTTAATAAAATAATTGATAAACTAAAAAATAGTTTTTTTGATGTAAGATATTTACCTGAAAAAAAATTTCTACTTACTGATAATATTAATATTGAAGATCTTAAGGTAAATGAAGTTAATGAAATTATTAATAGAAAACAAATCAATATTAAAAAGATTAAAAAACTTAATAATAAAGTAATCCTTGTTACAGGTGCTGCTGGGACAATAGGATCTGAAATATGCAGACAATTAATTCAACATAAAGTAAAAAAAATAATTGCTGTTGATAATTCTGAACTTGGAATATACAAGCAGCAAACAAGATTAATAGACAACAGAATTAACTTTGAATTAATTGATGTTAATGACACATTATTTTTAGAAAAAGTTATTAAAGCAAATAAAGTTAATATAATATTTCATGCATCAGCATATAAACATGTTAATATTCTTGAATCAAATATATATTCAGCTGTAAAAAATAATATATTTGCTACAGAGGGAATTTGTAAATTATCATCAAAATATTCTTGCGAATTAATTTTTGTGTCTACAGATAAAGCAGCCGATCCTCTGTCAATTCTTGGTTATACAAAAAAAGTTGCTGAAAAAGTTTGTGAGAGTTTCAATAATCAACTAAATAAAAAAAAAATTAAGATTGTTAGATTTGGAAATGTATTTGGAAGCTCTGGTTCAGCGATAAATAACTTTATGGATAAAATAAACAATGAACAGCCAGTTCAAATTACAAATAAAAATGCATCAAGGTATTTTATGACTGTATCTGAAGCATGTCATTTGGTGCTTCAAACCATAAGTATAAAGTCAAATAAGAGTATATTTATTTTAAATATGGGAATTCCAATAAATATTTTTATGCTTGCAAAAAAACTTGCTAAAATTAAGTCAAATCATAATCCAAATTATAAATTTAAATATGAGGTAATAGGTTTGCAACCAGGAGAAAAATTAAAAGAAACACTTAAGGGTAAAAGTGAGTTTATAAAAAAATTAAATAACGAAATGTTTGAAGTTACTCAAAATCGTAAAACTAAAAAAAAATTTAAGTTATATTATGATAAGTTGTTGGAAAAATATTATAATTTTAAGAAAAAAGATTTAATTAAACATTTGAAAAAAATATCTAAATATTAAAATAAAAAGTAAATGGATGTATTTAAAAATTTTTGGAATTTTTTAGATAATAAAAAAAAAATTTTCTTTTTCGTGATAGTTTTTTTTTCAATAATTCAAACAATTTTTGAAATGATTGGAATAGCTGCTGCTATTCCATTTGTAACTTATTTGCTAAAACCAGAGTCATTAAAAGATTTACCATATATTTCGAATTATTTTGATACAAATAATGTTTCTTCAGAGGGAAATTTGATGATAATTTTTTGTCTAATCTTTTTCTCAATTTTTTTAATTAAAAATTTTATTATTATTTTTACAAACAAAATTTCTTACAAATTTATCTATTCATTTAGATCAAATTTATTTTCAAATTTACTTCAAAAAATTTTACACCAAGAATTTCTATTTTTTGTAAAAAAAGGAATATCGAAAATTTTTAACACGACTTTTAATGAGGTTAACATTTTTTCTGTAAATATAGTTAGACCACTTATAATAATGCTAACGGAGTTACTAGTTAGTATTGGAATTCTTTTTTTGATTATAATAACCGGTAATGCAAAAGGATTAATTTTAATTTTTCCCGTAATGGTATTTGTTGGTTTGATTTTAAAACGTCTTAATAAATCAATTAAAAGTTGGGCTTCAATAAGAATTGAAAATAATGAGAAAATAATCAATTATAATTTAAATTTAATTAATGGAATTAAAGAAATTTTAATTTTTGGGAAAATTAAAAAAATAGTTGAACAATTTCATAATTCATTAAAATCTTTAGAAAATGTTGACGTTAAAAATGGAGTCGTAACCTCTTATCCAAAAGCCCTTTTGGAACAATCTGTTATTTTAATTTTTATCGTAATTATACTATTGATGAGTCGTATGGGTGAAACTAATGATGACATAATTGTAATCTTGAGTTTTTATTTAGCAGCAGCATATAGACTTGTCCCATCTATAAATAAAATATTTGTTTCTTATCAACAAATAAAATTTGGAAAACCATCTATACCAAAAATTATGGAATACTATACTTTAGAGAAAGTAAACAAGTTTATTGAAAATCAAAATTCAAATGATTCAATAGAATTTCAAAATAAAATAATTTTAAAAAATATAAGCTTTAGTTATCAAAAAGACAAAGAGATTATTAAGAATTTAAATTTAGAAATATTTAAAAATAAAATTTTAGGTATTTCAGGTAAGAGTGGTTCAGGAAAGTCTACAATAGTAAACTTATTAACAGGTTTGATAAAACCATCAGAGGGTAAAATAATAATAGACGAAAAAAATATTACAGATCCAATAGATTTAAGAATATACCAAAATCTTTTTTCAATCACATCGCAAGACACATATCTAGTTGATGGAACAATCAAAGATAATATAACATTTGGATCAAGTGAACAAAACTCACTTGAGAAACTAAAATTTGCAATTAAATTTTCTCAGCTTGAGTCTATGATCAATGAATCATCTGATGGGATAGAAACATATATTGGATCAAGTATTAAACAGCTTTCGTCTGGGCAAAAACAAAGAATATCTATAGCGAGATCTATTTATAGTGATAGAAGTATTTTAATATTTGACGAGGCCACTAATGCACTAGATCAAGAAAATGAAAAAATAATCATTAATAATTTAGCTAATTTAAAATCAAAAAAAACAATTATTATTATTTCACATAACCCAGATAATCTTAAGATATGTGATAGTATTTTTAAATTTGAGAATAAATATTTGGTTGATGATTCGAACAAATAAAATTTTAATATAGTTAAATGACTGTAATTGAGTTTCTACTTTTTTTTACAAGCATTATAATATTATCAATATCAATATCTGGCTATGGAAGTGTTTTATCAAATAATATAAGAAGCAATTTTTTTATAGATTTTTTTTTGGGATATTTAACAATATCCTTATTAATTACCCTTACACATTTTTTTTTAAATATTAGTATATATTTTAATATTTTAATATTAATTTTCGGAATAATAATATTTTACAAAAAAAATAAATTTAAAATTTTAAAATCTATAAAAAACTTAAATCTTTTTAATCTAATAGTTTTCCTACTCTTAATACCAATGTTTTTATCACAAAAGTATCATGAAGATTTTGGATACTATCATTTACCTTATGCATTATCTTTTATAGAAGAAAAAATAGTTTTTGGTTTTGGAAATATAAATGAACCTTTTCTATATAATTCAATCTGGTTAAATCTTTATCCTTTATTTATTATTAATCAGAATTTTGACTTATTAACTTTACCTAGTTTTTTGTTATTTTTAGGATTTATAATTTTTTCAATAAATTATATTTCTAGAAAAAAAAATATTGAAAACAGTGATTACTATTTAGTCACAGTTTTATTTTATTTCTTATTGAAGTTTACAAGAATATCTGAATATGGTGTTGATTTTCCTGCAGTAATTTTTCTTGTACTAAGTATTTTTTATTTTATTAAATTTTACGAAGCGACAGAAAATTTTGATAAAAAATCTTTTTTTTTTTTAAATTTATCTTTTTCAATATTTTCGATTTTAATAAAACTTAGTACAATTCTAGTTATTATTTTACCAATTTATATATATTTTAAAAATTTTAAAAGATTAAATTTTTTTATTTTTAAAAAAAATTTTTTAATAATTTATTTGTTGGTTATAATTTTTTTAGTTCAACAGTTTGTGTATTCTGGTTGTTTTTTATATCCAACAAAAGTAAGTTGCTTTAATACTAGTTGGTTCAATCTCGATCATTTAAATTTATCTACAAAAATTGAATTAATAAATAAAAGCTATTCAGCTGCAAAAAACATATACACTCCACAAGAATATTTAAATAATTTTACCTGGTTTTCTTATTGGTTAAAAAGAAATTTTATAGAGATAGTAGAACATTTAATAACTATGTCATTGCCGTTATTAATATTTTTTTTATTCTTGAAAAAAAAAGAACCATATAATTTTATATTCCCAAAAAAATTATTTCTTTATTTTTTTTGTATTATAAGTTTATTTTTTTGGTTAAATTTTTCACCTGTTTTCAGATTTGCAACACATATTTTTTTAACACTAATATTTTTATTATTTTCAAGTTTTTTATTTTCAAAAAAATTTTCGAAAAAAAAATTTCTAATTTTTATCTCGATATTTCTATTTTTCAATTTTTCTAAAAATATTTTAAGAATTAGTGATTCAGAAAAAATATTTTTAGGAATACAAAAAATTGAAAATAAATATGTATTAAATAATAAGAGTAATAACGAATATATTAATGTTTACAAACCTGACATTAAAAAAAATAAAAAAAATGGATGGCAAGGAAGATTATGCTGGAATACTCCGTTTATTTGTACTTATGAAGAGTTGGATGTTAAGAAAAAGAATGGATATTTAATAATTAATAAATTAAGTAATTAATAATGATCAATAAAGATAACTTTAAACTATCTATAATTATTCCATGTTATAATGAACAAAATACAATAAGACAAATTATTGAAAAAGTAATTAGTAGCTTAAATTATTACAATTATACTAGATATGAAATTATAGTTGTAGATGATTGTTCAACAGATCGTACAAAAGAAATATTAAAAAAATTAGAAAATATTGAAAATTTAAAGTTAATATTTAATGAAAAAAATTATGGAAAAGGTTTTGCAATTAAAACTGCTATAGAATTTGTTGGAGGAGATATAGTTTTGATTCAAGATGCTGATTTGGAGTACGATCCATTTGATTATAACAAACTACTTTTACCATTTTTTGAAACTAATGCAGATGTTGTTTATGGATCAAGATTTTTAGGTGGTGGAAAATATGTGAGGATTCATTTTTTTTGGCATTATTTGGCAAATAAAATATTAACTCTTATTTGTAATTTGTTCACCAATTTGAATTTAACTGATATGGAAACTGGATATAAAGTCTT
>MDTG01436946.1_pt1 | contig 12652 bp, 7 predicted proteins | sample 811421 | NCBI WGS metagenome assembly MDTG01 (sample SAMN05326645, study PRJNA326480) | marine metagenome | isolation source: seawater | place: Pacific Ocean: South East | collected 2011 | reverse complement strand
TTAGAGGATGAGGGGTGTGAAATATACCATGCAATTTTTAGAATTGACCCGACTCTTGAGCGTATTTTCTATGTGAATGATACCAATGCTCAAGCCGTAGGTTTGAGAGCAGGTGACACTAATTGTCCTGATTCGGTTATTCCCCGACATAACTCTGAGAACGGAGGATGGAACCTACATCAATTGACACCGTTCCGTCCGATAGCAAATACATCGTGGTCGAAAATACCGTTGCTATGTGCGGCAATCGAAGCAGGTGGATTTTATCAGCGAGGAGGAATCTCTCATCTATGGGATGCTGATGCCTACGGTGGAGAATTATTCGTATCGGCTGATGCTATCGACGCATCTCACTTTAACGCTGAGACATGGGGGACAGGTCAGGTTTGGGCTGACGGAGTCGGAGCACTTGCAGTCCCAAGAGGGAGCGAACTTTTGATTTTCAAATACGACCCATCGACTGACCCATACTATACTCGTGTCGCTACGACGCTATTGACTTCACCACTTTACAAAATAAGTGCTGAATTTGTCACTACGCTAAAGTATAAGGACAATGAAAAAATAACCTTGAATGACAATCTCCTCAAAGGATTCAATCAATATGATGGGTGGCAAATCCATGATTGGGTATTCCCTCAAATCGAACTCATGAGGTATCTCGGTCGAGAAGACAAGGCGAACGCAAGACACCCCCGTCACAGCCTAAACACGGGCGGAGACCCGATATTTCACCCGACGCTACATTGCTCCTCACTACGCTTCATGGATAGTGGAAAAATGGCAATGGCGGCAATCCACAGAGACTACATCGGCTCTGAGGAGGAATACCCCGCAAGTGACATAAATTATCCTCCTAACCCTGATTCGGGGTCGGGTGGAGGATGCCCTGCGGGCTATTATCGAAGTGGAGACCAATGCGTGCCTATCACGAGTGGTGACAGTCCAAACACAGGAGAGCAACACCTTGACCCAATCACAGGTGATGTGATACCGACACCGCCTCCCGCACCTACAAACGGGAGCGGCTCAGACCATACAGGAGGAGGAGATAACTTCGACTTGACTCCTTCATGGTCGAGACTACAAGCAAACACGAGTGCTCGTTCTCTTATTCTAATGTTCTCTGATATTCCCGCCGATAAGGGCAAGGCTGTCGGTGGTCGCAAAATGTTCGACGCTAAGAAAATAAGAGTCGATGGAGAAGACTACTACACTCAAAATTGGACTTTCAAAGACTCGTGGTGGAGCGGTTCTCGTATCTCATATTGGTATTCTGAAAGCGGACAGCGTGCAATCCCAATCACATACGGCTCATACCCCGAAGTGAGGTGCTCCTACGCTGTTTTGCCAAAGAGCCTGCCTCATTTATTCATTGGAGGAATCCAACATGGTTATCCGACACTTCAACCGCTTGAACGCATATTCGGATTCTCTGACGCACCTGCACAGAGCAACCTTGACACATGGGCTACTGACAGAGCCGACCATCTCAAAATGACTACATTCGTGCCGACTACAATTGGCTTCTCTGACTACGGTGCAAGTGCTAATCCACATCAAGAGCATGGTTGGTCGGGTTGGTCGTTCCCTCGTGGGTTATATGACCCGATAGGGTTTGGCAACAACACCATATTCTTCTCTGACGCACCCGAAGCCGCAGGTCTTGGTCTCGGTATGGGAACTGCAATAACGCCAACCAATCAGGCTCAATGGGCTAACTTTGGAAAAACGAGCGGGGTCATGAATGGGCCACAGTCGTTTTGGTCGCATCACGGCCCGCTACACTACGGTATAACCACTACGAACCACCCATTCAAGCCTACAAGGACATGGAAACAGGTTCACGGTGGAGTGGGTTATGACATACCGATTCACCTTCTCGCACCTGCTGAGGTCTCCGTGCGTGCTCGTGCGGGCGGACGCAACAGCCTCAACCTTGAGATGGAGACTCCCTTTCACAGAACAGACACCCTCCATTTGGACGGGGGAATCAAATTCAACACAGGCTACGAGTTAGGTGGAAAGGCTAACCCTGCCGCCACACGAACTCCATTGGGTCAATACTATCTCAGAACTAATTTATGGGACGACGCATCACGAATAGCAGGCAATACTACACAGGGATTAGGTGCAATAGGAACTGAGATTGGGCGTGGGCCACTAATGGTTGGGAACGATGCAAAATTGACTGCGTTTTGGAACGACCATCCTACTGAGCACTTTCATGCAGGGGCAGTCCCTATTATGCCGAATAACGACTACGACTTAGCAGTCATCGAAAATGAGAGATATGCACCTGCAATTCTCGGTCGTATTGATGAGATAAGTGACACAGACTATGTTGCCGTGTCAGAGCAATTGCAGTCTTCGGTTGATGTTCATGTTTCATCAGTCACTCGTCCAATGTGGGATTCAGGTTCAATAGTGACAGGTCGAGGAACAGGAGCGAGAGACTCCGCTAAGGCGTCTCTTGTATCACAGGTTAGGTCAGAGATGAGTGGAGACGATATTCTAACTGCGCTTGAGGCTAAATCGAATCATGACGACGGCTTAGGAAAAGGACAACGCATCCTTAGAACTGACGATGGGACACTACACATATTCCCAATAGAGCGTTCGGCTAAGACGGGGATGGGCGAGGTTCCTGTGTTCACTCACTACACCAAACCACTACATAACGACCTATTTTGGAATCGAAAGGCACAGAAGGTCAATCCGTCAGTATCGACCTATGATGGCAAAGATGAGGTCGGCCCTCACATTGGAGCGACTCAGAACTTGCGGTCGGCTTGCTTTGCCGCCGATAGTCAGGGAACGATTCACGCTGTCGTGGAGATTCAACAACCCGACACGAGACACGAATTATTCTATACCTACGCAAAGCGTAAATTGGTTTCCTATAACCCATCACCTGTCTATGAATGGGATTGGTCGGCGCACACCGCTGTTGCCATTGGCAATCAAGCAGGCTACAACCTTAGAGAACCTTCATTGGCGTGTGACAGTAATGATAGGCTACACCTTGCTTGTCGAATGATTGACAGCAATAGTCACATAATTTACTCGACCAAATTGACTGCTGATGTTTCGTTCTTGCCGTTGCCGACTAATACGAGTGACCCTGCCAATTGGTCGCCGAATACTACATGGTCGAAAGTCAATGCAACAGTTAGCAATCCCGTTCAAGCCGAAGACAATGCGAGTGATTTCAAAAACCATAAAGTGCGTGACTGCGACAAACCGAAGGTGTGCCTTATCGGTGATAATACGCCAATGGTGTTTTATCGAGGTGGAGCCGTTGCTGATGTGGGAACTTTGGGGAATCGAGCCAATGATGCGATTTATGCAAATGTTGGTAAGAATGAAACAGGAACTCATGACCCGTCGGGTCGTTTCGTATTCGATATTAGCAAAGCAATTCATGTAGTGGGTGTTCAAAACGCCTCTCAGTATGATACGACCAAAGTGATTTACTACGATGTGGTTATCGACGAGCGTGATAGGGCTTATGTTTGCATCATCAAGAATGATGCGGGACGAACTGTTTTGCTTAACTCATTTGATGCGTCCGTTCCGTTTGCTGATGAATACACACCGTCGTTTGGATTAGGTGTGACTAAGGCGTTGTTTATACCGAAGAATGCTACTGTTCGTCCTGACTACAAGCACATGACAATGACTACGAATGGCATGGGTGAAATACACATGATTCTCGGCTTCACACTTGCGGGTGCTGACTCTGACCGTATAGTCGGAGGGCTTTACAGAGACGGTGTGACTGATGCGACCATACAACCGCTACAATGGGCTACAACGCCTGCGTCTGATGCGAGCGTCACACCACCTGCCGCCAAAGGTGACGGAGGAGGGTATGTAGCCACACCTGACGGTGATTGGCCCGATGGAGGAACATTCCTTGAGCCTACAACAGGCAAGGTCACTCACTTCATGGAGGTGTGGATGCCGACCTTTGAATTCTCACAGGATGGAGCGCAGGCTGACGAAGTGCTTCGTTCAATCAATATCCGTTGGTTGTCTGTCCCATCTATGAATTATGATGCGACTAACGGATGGCAACCCGTAGGCTCGGCTCAGTCGATGAACGGACACGAAGACTTCACTCACACCAACCCTCAATTGAGGTCACAGCGGTTTTGGGGATTCGATGCAAGCGAACTCGATTTGAAGTGGGCTACAAATGAAATGTCATGGATGAACACCATGCACGGTGGAGCGAGATTGTATTATCCGTATTTGGGTGGCTCTTTCACCACAGTCGGTGAAGGTGACACGACGGGTTCAGGAGCGGCAGGTTGGCCTATCTAATCGGATAACAGCAAGTCGTTTTCTATCAGAAAATCCTGTCACCTTTATATATTGTCGGCAGAACTTTTGTCCGCCACCTTTATATAGGAGTGACCCCTACGATTAAACAGAGGCGAAACAGAATGAGCACGCACAGTCAAATTAACCACCTAAGCAAACTTGAGAATGGAGACATCACAGCAATTAGCGACGATGTCGTCGATGAGATATGGACTCAATCACACTCCATCGGAGTGCCACACGGTCTCAAAATTGTTAGAACTTGCACTAAGGAGGACTTCTCTTGCGGTGACGAATTTTACTATGTCGAAGTGAAAGACATTGATACATTCACCACTTTTGCGAACTACATGGACTACACCGAAGATGCAGTTGCCGAAGAATGCAAGGCTGATGTAGTCTCGTTCATGATTGGAGATGAGCCTACAATCGAAGCAACAGGACGAGAAGGACGAGCACAGAGGAGAGCATACAGAAACTTGAAGTGGGAAATGCTTAACGCCATCCAAGAAGCGTTTTACGACGGCACATGGGACTCATACAAACTCTTCGTTTGAAATAGGTGGGCGGGGGCTTTAGGGGTATGACGGTCGTCCGTATCAATATCCCGTCGAAGGCAAACTTGCCTGACAAGTGGGATGAGATACAACCACATTTCCCTCACCCGTCGCCTCGTATTTATCAAGACGATGCACTCTCCGTAGCGTATTGGGCGTTGGATAACGACGACTTTGACAACATCGTCATCCAAGCCCCTACGGGTATTGGTAAGTCTCCTATCGCTATGACGATTCAAAACAAATTTCAGTCAGCGTATCTCCTCACACCTTCTTTGGGATTGACAGAGCAATACAAAAAAGACTACGGACACCGCCTCAAGGAGGTTAGGGGTCGGTCTAACTTCGATTGTTGGGCGAGGTCAGGGACAGCCAAAGGTGCGCCCTGTTGGTCTAAGAATAGTGGCTCATGTAAGCACTCTAAGCGTGAGGAGGATGGAGGAGACCCATGTGACTACTACTCTCAGAGATTTGAGGCTGAGGATGCACGCCTAACGCTATCCAACCCTGCGTATTTGTTTCGTGCCGTTCGTGGCTACACTAACTTTGAGCAAAGGGAATTCGCTATCATAGACGAAGCGCATGATATGGAGGGATTCATTCACGACCTACTTGAGGTTCGATTGTCCGCTAAGGAATGGCAAACAGTCTTTGGCAAGGGACGATTCCCGAATCACCTAACTCCGAAGGATTGGAGAGCCGAATTGAAGGAGCGTCAGGAATTGGCTAAAACAGCCCTCTCTAAGGCCGAAGCCGATTTAGGCATGGGAACCACCGAGAAGCAAGTGGAGGCCATTAGAGACGCCGTGAGTAAGTTAGAAACGGCATTGGAGATACTTCACCAACCGAGCAATGTTCATGTCTCATTTGAAAACAACAAATGGGGCGACTATTTGATTCTCAAACCAATACGGGTCAGGGATTATGCGGCTGAGATTCTTGAGAGCGTGTCGAAGAAGCGAATTATGCTATCGGCTACGATACTCGACATAGAGACATTCCTACACGGATTGGGACTTGAAGACCAAAAGACGCTTTACATCAACATCACCAAATCACCATTCCCTCGTGAAAATTTCAATGTTCATTATGTGCCATGTGGTTCAATGTCATGGGCGAAGCGAAAATACACCCTGCCGAAGCAGGTGAAAGCGTTGGATGCGATACTGCGACAATATCCTAACAAGCGAGGGGTTATTCTCCCGCATAGCCATGCGATACGCAAGGAGGTCGTTCAGGGACTCATCGACTTGGGACACGGTGACAGGATTAGAACCCACGATTCAAATGCACGAGGGAGAGACGAAGTGCTCAATGAATTCTTCACGAGTGAGCGAGACGACTTGGTTCTCATCTCAACCTATGTGACTCAAGGATTTGATTTCAAGGGCAAATTGGCTGAATGGCTTTGCATACTCAAAGTGCCATACCTGCCGACCAAAGACCCTGTTATTGCCGAGCGTATGATGCAAGACGAGCGAGCATGGCGTTCTGTGCATGAGGACACTCCCTCTTGCCCGTATGAGCGACCGACCAAATACAGCGGTGATTTATGCGGAGCAGGCTTCACCTGCAATGCACCTTGTCAAAAGTGGTATCAATTGCAGACCGCATTGTCAATCGTGCAAGGGGCAGGGCGTGTTGTCAGGACGCCCGAAGATGTAGGACACTTATTCATACTCGATGGAGCATGGCAACGGTTTGCTCGGAACAGCGCACACCTTATCCCGTCATGGTTCCGTGATAACATACAAGATGCTCCGAGATGGCTAAAACGACAATTGTAGGCAGAACAGTTATATAGGTGTGTCTTATAGGACTATTCATGCACCCAATGAAGCGTGAAGAAAGAAGCATTGAACTCGACCTACGAATGACTCCACTACTACGAAGAGTGGTTGAATCATTGGTTTTAACCAACATTGACATTCCTCCGCAAGACAATGCACTCGCCGTTGCTCAAGGTATTGGGCCACACGCACCCGTTGTCGAACAGAACCATGCCGACCTTCAATAACCCCATACCGCCTCTTTAGGCCATGAGTGAGGAGTCTGAGCGTTATTCTCGTATCGTTCGTGCTCCCGCCGACGACCCTATGATTATCACGCCTCCAAAGGTTCTCCTTGACGAGGCTGAACGGTTAGGGCAAGACCCACGAAGACCGAGAACTGCTGTTGCACGATGGGTTGCTACTACATGGGCGGAGACTCGCAAGGAGTCAATACGACGAGGCATTGATGTTCCCGAAGCGTTGCAGGCTACTGCTGACGAAAAAGAATTGATGGAGCGACCCGTTCATTTTCCCTCTGACTTTGGTCTCGGTCTTATCCCGTTCCCGAACGAATTGGGTGGCACATGGGTTCTTGACAAAACCGTCACGACCTGCTACACGAGCCTATCGACACCGAGACCTTTTGACCCTCATTTGCATGGCGACATGACGACTAAGTCGGTTGGTTTTGGCTATCATTATCATGGCAAATCTCCGTTCCCTGACAAGTATGACATTGTCAATCGTCGAGGCGGCGGTGGGCGTGGTGGATTTGCATTCACCACAGGGCCGACCGAAGGTAATTATCCACAGACCATCCTCCCTTCTCCTACATTCAATTTAGGCAAGTTAGGCTTCTCTGATGGAGGATTCAACCCCGAAGGGCTACAATACACCAACAGGCCAAAGAAGATGCGTTTGACGGGGCTACGCAACGGTTGGAGGCATAAGGTATTCTTCGTTCGGTCGAGACAAGTCATGTTTAGGAATTTGTATGGCCCAATCTCAACAGACGAAGCAACACCGCAAGCACCGACTGTTGTTCTAAATGGCTCTCAACCAATTGAAGGAATAACAACAATCTCATCAGAACACAGATTAAACACACCTCGTAGCGTATCGGTCACGATAGCCTCCGTAGCAGGGAGGAGAGCGGGGATTGGTAAAATTGGGGACACGGTTCAGGTTTATGCGACACCGAGAAGGTGGGCGAATCCACCTTTGATTTTCACAGGCTACATATCGGACATTGAGGAAACAGCGACAGAAGTCACATTGCATTGCCTCGACTCTCTCGGATTCTTAACAAATGAGACAATTTTAACCGACACAGCAATTGCTAAGGGTGATGCGGCGGCCATGATTAAGCAAATCATTGCAGGCTCGGCATACGCACCGCCTATCGGGCGGATTAGCACGCTAAGTCAAGTGACGATACCTTCAGGAATATCCCTCAAAGGTAAAACGAGATTGGCCGCTATTCAAACTGTTCTCGGATTCATCAACATTGCACCGACACCAATGACGATTTATGCTGACGGTGATGGCTACATTCACCTTAGACCACTACAAGAGATTGATTCATCCGCTCTAACTCCATTGGTGGCAGGTAGGTTGCCGAGAACCGATGTTCCGCAAGACATTTATGTCACAGCCATAGAACAGGAGAAGGGTGACTTGACTAATTTCAATGTGGTCGTGGTTAAGAATAACAGCGCAAATGTGGACTTTACATACCCTCCAACAGATTCATTGGCATTCCCTCGACGACCCGTTCACCGTGTAGTGACCGAATCATCAGTCACTAACCAAACGCAGGCTGAGGCTTTTGCTAAATTGATATTGTCAAACAACGGACGAACCAAACAACGGTTCGTGATTGAAGCCCTGCCTGAGCGATTCGACATACGAGCAGGTGATGTGATGGAATTTGCATCGTCTCAAGGCATTGCAGGCAGGCATAGGGTCTTCTCTGTCTCGTGGGAGATGACACCCGAAGGTGCAAGAATGACTCTCAGCGTTGGCCGACAATCAGCCGACTTAGTCTCGACCTTGCGTTATGCCAATCAGTTATCGTTCTGATGATAAGCAATTAACTTCTCTTTTCGGTCGTTTTGATTGACCCATACAGCGAATGTCTTTTGCATGGTGATATTGTCATTCAACCATAGGTATTTTTCGCCGTTTGGCAATGTCTTAACATGAGTGAATTCTAAGATGTATTGTCCGAGTGACATTCCTAAGAAGTCGTGTGCTCTTTTGGTTAGGCGGCGGGTCGCTGTTTCAGGTCGCATGATTCATCCTATGGGGTTCCCCTATATAATACTATCGGCAACCAAAACCTTTATATCGGTGACACCCCTACGATTATACAGAGGCGAAATCAATGAAGATAGGAACTCCGAGAACCCCCGAACAGAAGCAAAAGGATTTTGAGTGGCTGTGTGAAAATTTAACAGAACAGCAATGGCTTGATTTGGTCGGTTAATTCAACAGGCTTTTCGCCAAAACAGCACATGAAGGTTTGGAACACCGATAGGTTTTCAAGTCCTTCACCTCTAATTTGTCCGATTTGTCCCAATCTTTAACCCCCCTACGGGGGGTTATGGGTTTCGATTGAAACCGACTTAGGGTCTAAGACACATATATGTTAGTTATTGTGTATGTGTATATTATAGAGGGTGTGAAGTGAGGAATTAACCGACTCGATTATAACGGTGGGCGTATCGTGGTGAGAGGCATGAACCCTGATTTTGAAGTCCACCAATCGACTGAATCCTCATCGGATTTTCTATTTGAAATAAGCGAAAGAGCGGTTAGGCTAACCTTCTTGTCTTCGACGAAAGGGCGCATGGAATTCTCCGCTGAGATTGATGGAGAGCCAATGGGTAAAGTGAATGTTCTCTCACAGCATAGCATAGCCCGTATGGCTAAAGCCGTCTGTGACGACAAGGACGAGATTGAAGACTTCAAGCAAACATTCCTCAAGGCAGGTGTCATTCTCCGTGAAGGAACCTATGTGGTGGCAACCATAGCCGACAAGAAGGAGGCTGAGATTGAATCCCTAACAGGAGAGACCTCGACCTACGGGGAGATTGACGAGAAGACGATTAACACCTTCTTAGGACAGCGACATTTGATGGATAAAATTAACACGATTCTCCACGAGAGCCGTGAGACTCCATTCGTAGGTGACGATGCAAACCTACTACTCACATTCCTCGTATTCTTATCATGTAAGACCGACAATCCACTCAACCTTGAGATGATAGGTCAATCCGCAAGCGGCAAAACATACATGACTCTGACAGCCCGCAACGGGTTCCCTAAGAGTATGATTATGGTTCTTGCGGGAGCATCCAAAGAGGCTCTCAAATACGACTACGACGAAGTCGATGAGGACGGCAATTTTATCGTGAATGTCGATGGCCGTTGTATCGTAGTCTTGGAGAAGGACGAATCCTATGCGTTCATCAAAAAGATGAAGCCGATTATGTCGGGGGACGACGATGAATTGGTTTGGAAAACGCCAATCAAGAATGAGTTATCGGGTGAGATAGAGACAAGGGACTTCATCATCAGGGGAAGACCGTCGTTCATCACTTTGACGACTCGCAATCCAAACGAGCAAGAGCAAATCACTCGACAATTGATTATGACACCCGACACCACAGTCGAAAAGGTGAATTCTGTTGTCAAGAACACACTACTTGCTAAGGCACGGCCTGAGCAATTCACAGTCCACCCCGATTTGAAAATGCTTCAAGCATCCATGTTGTCTTTGAAGCGATACCGTGTCCGCAACATATTCGCTCCTCTCATGGTCGATTTTTTCCCTGCACGAAACGCTCAACATCAGCGTGACATTGGCAAGGTGCTGTCAATTATCGACGCTGTGACCCTGCTACATCAACAACAGAGAGCCGTGCAAACCGATGCACACGGCAATGAATTCCTACTATCGTCCGTTGAAGACAATGTCATCGGCCTTCTTCTCTGTGACTTGGTCTTGAGGGCAAGCCTGTCGGGGGTTCCTGACGACTCTTGGACGGTGTATCAACAGATGAATGCTATGGCGGAGGCAAAGCGACCTCTAACAGAGGACAACATTCTCCAATGGCTCGGACTTCACGCTTTCACCATTAGCAAGAACGCACTAAAGGAGAAGCACTTGCCTACTCTTGAAGACGCAGGTCTCATTGAAGTCGGTCGTCGTGGCGGTGGTCGTGGCGGTGGCAAGAAGTCATACAAGTTAGTCAAGTCTCGTGAAGGATTGATGGACGATTATGCACTCGCTCCACTATTCATTGAGGCGGCGTCGAATAATTTGGCGACACTAACTCAAGAATTTGACGATGTTCTCTCACTCGCCAAACCTGCGATAACCGCTCACGCTCTGAAAGGTGAAGACACTTCACTACTGCGCTCGATAGGGTGCAAGACGAAAGAGATGGCAAGAACTTGGCGTTCGCTGTTCCTCCCTTCTTATCTCCGACCTTCGGGCAAAGGAACTTTGCTTTGGGATATTGTCGGCAAGGAGTCAAAACACCGCAAATCTCTGTTCAAGGGCGACGCTTGGTTTTCATCTAAGAACACCGCAACAGCCGCATTGGCTGAACGCCGTGAAGTCAAGGAGGCAATCAAAACAGCCTCGCAGTCAGGCGAATTGGGAGACGATGACCTATGGGAAGCCATGATGGAATCGCAATTGAATCGCCTTGAGGATGAAGGGGTTTGAACTTATTCCTTCATATAGGTGGGGGGTCAATGGGATTTTACAGGAGACACCAAATATGGCATCAAAGAACCTACCGAAAAGCGTGCAGAGCAGACTACAACCTTTCATTGACAAGGGGATTCAAAACGGAATCTTCTCTGATGAAAAGCCCGTCGTGGCATTGTATCGACGCAAAGCACAGGAACTCAAAGAAACCGTCACAGAATTAGGCGGAATGAAGAACGCTAACGCACAGCGATTTGTCGCTAACTGCGTCCTAACTGACCTATCAGCAATGCTTCGTCAGAAGTCTTACTTAGCACACCTTGACATTTGGTCGGTCGATTCAAGAATGACCCGCACAGGCCGTGCTATGGCTAATGTATTCGGTCAAGTCGTTATCGAAGACGGTGACTCCCTTATGGACGCCGCTCTGTTCAAAATGTCCCTATGGGACGAAGACGCTTCACTTGCTGACGACCTTAGCGGTGGACTTCAATATGTTGCATCCATTTCATGCAAAAATCTCGACCTTGAGATTCTTGACCTACGACCACTTTCAGGAATGACTGTTTTCACCGAAGAGGAACATGAACACGGCGACCGTGCCGAATTGCTTCGTGAGACCTACGATGTGACACCAATTGCTTCTCTTGAAGACGACATTTCACGCAATCGAAACGACTACCGTTTGGTTGAAGCGACCGTCTCTTATGCAGGCGTCCAACAATCGAAGACAGGGAACTCCTTCGGCAAAATGTTGCTTAAAGACGATTCAACAATGACTCTTGAAGCCATTGAATCGGGCGAGGGCTTGATGCTCAACGCTCTATGTGACACCGATACTGCAAACCGCTTCGGCAAATACTCCGAAGTGCTTGCACTCGTGACTACTTCAATGTCTGAGCAATACGGCCTATCGGCTACAATCGAATGTGCCGTCGGTGTTGTCGTCATTGCTCCTCCAAAGGTCGAGACCCCGAAGTCGGGTGACGACTCTGAGGACAACGCATCCGACTACTTCAACAGCAATGTCGAGACAATCGACCTTGACGACGACGACTCTGATGAAGAGACCGTTGAAGAGACCAAAGAGGCTACTGAGACACCTGCTAAGGCCACCGAAGCACCCAAAGAGGGTGAAGAAGGTTGGACTTCTGAGGGTGACGACGACGAATGGGACGACGATTGGGACTGATTCTCAATACTCCTGACACCACTCATGGGTGGGTCGTAGGTTTTCACCATCACAGATTGCTTACTGCTTTTTGCTCTCT
>MDTG01296335.1_pt1 | contig 12652 bp, 10 predicted proteins | sample 811421 | NCBI WGS metagenome assembly MDTG01 (sample SAMN05326645, study PRJNA326480) | marine metagenome | isolation source: seawater | place: Pacific Ocean: South East | collected 2011 | reverse complement strand
TCTATAAGATTGACACTAACATTTTTTTTTAAATTTCCACCACCAACTGAAAAAAAGAATAAACAGTCTTGAGAATTAAGTTTTGAAACTTTTAACCAATTTGAAAAACTACTATTCCATCCTTCATCATTTATTCTGGCAGTTAATTCAGACGAGTTATCAGTTGGGGTGTAACATTCTATATTTGCTAATTTTCTAAAATCATTTACAGCATGTGAACAATTTCCAGCACTACCACCAACACCAAGAAAAAATATTCTGCCATTTTTTTTTTGAATCTTGTTAATTATTAGTGCGATTTTTTCAATATTATTGTAATTTAGACTTTCACAAATTAATTTTGATTCTATTAAAAATTCTTTTGAAAAATTTTTTTTCATAAAATATTTTTACCAACAAATTTAGAAATTGTATATTAATTAAAGTATTTTTTTATATTTATTAATAAAAAATTTTGGAAGTGGTATAAAGTTGTTAGTATAAATATTTTTATTTGAATTTAATGGAAAAGTTTTCCTTTTTTTTAACATTTTATTCCAATTTTTTTTCTTAAAATTATTTAGAAATTCCTGCACTAACATCAATATATCCTCAGATGAATTTTCAATTAGTTTATAACCAAAATTTTTAAAACTTTTATTCCCGTAAAATAATAACGGTGGATCAAATTTTTCATAGGTTCTTAAATTTTCTATTTTTTTTTTTTTAATTGAGTAAATTAATTTCGGTATTCCAATAGATCCTGGAATAGATACAAAAAATAAGAGATTTAGATTGGTAAAAATATTTCGATATTTACCAAAAATAATAGGTAAAAATGAAAGCCCGCTTGAAGTTCCAATATTAAACTTCGCCCGATAAATTAGAAACATATCTAAAAAATCTGATTTAAATGTGGAGCTACCATAATCAAAAAAACCTTTAAATTTAAATTGGTTTTTTCTTTTTTGACCTAGCCTAATAGTAAATCCTTCATTTTTTTCTATATACTCTATTGCTTTTTTATAAGTTTCTATTTTTGCATTTCTTCCCGAATCTAACCATAGATGATCATTTAATCTAAACCCTGGCTCTCTGACATGAATTGTACAAAACCATTTTTTTTTTCTAAAAAAGTTACCAATTAGTTTATCCCCAGCTAATATGTCTTTTGGAGGAATTTTAACTATTGGTAAATATTTTTTCTTAAACCATTTTTCCTGGATTTTTTTTGAAACCTCATGTGCTAAAACAAATTTTTTATTTTTTTGACGCCAAGAATCCATATTTGGCATTGATATAACGTAGTTTTTTTTCTTAGGTAAAATAAATTTTTTATCTAAAAATTTTTTATACAAACCATATAGATACTTATTTGATATAATTGATTTTGGATCTTTAGAAAAAATTATGTAATCGTAATCTAGTATACCCAGTAAAACTCCTTTTATAAAAGAGTCCAAATAATAAAAATGTCCTATAGATTGTGTCCATGGATTAAGATTAATTATAGCTAATCTCTTTTTTTTTTTTACATCTTTATTCAATAAATAATCTGAAATTATGTGATCTAAAGTAAAAAAATTATTCATTTTATTAAACTGAATATCGTTAAAATACATTTGAGAGATTATATCTTTTAAATAAAATCTTAATTCTAATAATTTTTCTTTATTTTTTGAAATTTTTGAAACAAAAATTTTTTCATTGTTTGAAAATCTCTCTGGATGTTGAAGAATAGATATTAAAAATTTGTCATCTTTAAAAACTCTTTCAATCCATTTATTCAATAGTTTACTTTCATCACGATAACTCAAATATATATAAAACAAAGGACTCCAAGTATTATAATCTAATATGATTTTATTTAAATCATTCTTATACTTAAAATTTTTTAATCTTAAAGAAAGAGACAAAAATTCACAAAAATCTGAAAATGAAAAGTTATTATTTTTTAGTATTTCATTATTAAAAAAACTGTATGCTTTAATAAAATCTGATTTAAGCAACATAATTTTAAACTTTAAATTCTTTTTTCTTAACAAAAAATATTGAACTTTTAGAAATGAAATTTTAAAACCGAAATAAACAGTATGTAATACAAGGTTTTTTCTTAAAAAAATCTTAACATTTGATATCATTAAAATAAATTAATAAACCTTTTTTTTTAAGAGTGTGCGAACATTGAAGTACATATTATTAGATAAAGGATTTTGAAATTTTTTTTGTTTTAGAGCATCACAAATTTCATTTATTGCATGCTCAATATTTTTTTTAGGTTTAAATTTTAATATTCTGAGAATTTTTGAAGAATTGATATGATAAGATCTATTATCGTTTGACTTTTGTATTTCAATTTTAATTGGTCGATGTCCTATCTTTTTTTCAACAATATTTCTTACCTTTTTGGCTATATTTAGTATAGATAAATTTTGATGTCCTACATTAAAAATTTGATTTTGAATTTTTTTCTTTGGAGCTTTGATCAATAATTTTACAACATCACAATAATCTTGTATGTGTAAATTTGGACGTAGTTGCTTACCTCCAAAAACAATAATTTTTTTGTTATTTACTGCGTGATTTGTCAATATATTTACACTAACATCAAACCTTTGCCTTGGAGAATAACCACAAACTGTAGCAGGTCTAAAAATTACACCAGTGAACTTTTTATCTGTATATTTTTTTAATATTGGCTCACACAGGCCTTTATACTTATTGTATAATGTTAGTGGTTTTAAAGGATGATTTTCAGTTACATTTTTTTTTTTGGATATTCCATAAACTGAGCTTGATGATGCATATATAAATCTTTTTATATTTGCTTTTTTGGCTGCCTTTACCATAGGCTCAAACGAGTCCATATTTATCGATTTTGACAAAGAATTATTCAGCTCAAATGATGCATCATTAGAAATGCAGGCTAAATGAATAAAAATTTCACTTCCTTTACAATATTTATAAATTTTTTTAGTATCTCTTATATCACCCTTTACAATTTTTAAGTTTGAATTTTTTTTTGGTAAAAAATTTCCAAAATAAAATTTATCGTAAACTAAAACCCTGTAACCTCCATTTAAAAGTTGTGGTACCAATCTTGTTCCACAGTATCCACCTCCACCTGTTATAAAAATTTGCTTTTTTTTAATCATAATTTAATTTTGACTTTTAGTTAGATCGATTATTTTATCAAAATTTTTAAATACAGATTTATTATGAGATATCAATATTAATGTGTAGCTCTTTCTAAATTTAAATAAATCCTCTATTAACTCTTTTTCTGTTAATTCATCAAGGCTATTTGTAGACTCATCCATTATTAATATTTGAGGATTTCTATATAACGCTCTTGCAATCCCAACTCTTTGTTTTTGTCCTCCAGAAATATTTGCACCTCTTTCACCAACCACTGTATCCAAACCATTTGGTAAACTGTTTATAAAACTATTTAAAAAAACCATATCTATTACCTTTTGAATTTTATTGTTATCAATATTTTCTTCATCTAAACCAAAAGCAATATTTTTTCTTATTGTATCGTTAAGTAAAAATACATCTTGTGGTACGTAACTTATTTTATTTTGCCAATTATAAATATCATCAAAAATACTGACATTATCACATTTAATATCTCCTTGCTGAGGCTTTAACATGCCCATTAGCAAAGTTATCAAAGTTGATTTTCCTGAACCGCTTGAACCTATAATGCCTATAGATTCGTTTTTATTAATTTCGAAATTAATATCTTTTAAAACATTTAACTTTGATTTTTCATAAGCAAATGAAACATTTTCTACTGAAATCTTATTTTTAAAATCAAAGGTATTTGTAATTATTTTATCTTTTTTCATGCTTATATTTTTATCTTCGCTAATATTTAATTGATCATAAATAACGTTAATTACTGATCTGTGATAAATAGAAATTTGAATATAATTTAAAATTCTATTGGAGGCTGGCAATAGTCTAAAACAAATTACACCAAAAATTACAACAAAAGATAATATCTCATCTAAACTATAACTTAATTGTATCATAAAAATACTTACTAATAAAATTGAAGAGATTGCAAAAAATTCAAAAGTTAATCTAGGAAGACTTACAAAAAAATTTTGAAAAATACTGCTTTCAGATTTTTTATGAACAAAACTATTTAAGATACTTGTAAAAAAATTATTTTTCTTATAAAGAATAATCTCCTTAATACTTCCAAATCCTTCACTAATTTGTTGAATAATTAAATCACCATAATTTTGTCGCTGGGTTCCCCAAAAATTCAACTTTTTTTTCATTGAAAGAACGAATACTAAAACTATTAAAAGTATCATGATTATGATTAAAAAAGTATTGTATGGGTTAATATAAATTAAAAATGAAACCAAAAAAATTGTAACAAATATTTCTGCTAATACGATTAAACCCTGAAGCAATATTCCTTCTGCAAAAAGATGAATTTCCTCTGTTAAATTTCTAATAAGTTTTGAAGATCTCTCTTGCATATGAAATGTATAAGGTAAACTTAAATATTTTTTGAAAATTATGCTGCAAAGTTTAGCTTCCGATCTGAATACAAACTGATTTAATTTAAGGTTAAAAAAAATTAAATATATTGATTTAATTAAATAAATAAAAAAAAATGTAAATATCCCATATATAAAAATTTTTTCTTTTGATAAATCTAAATAAATATCTAAAAAATTTTGAGGTAAATATTTTAAAAAACTTGTATTTTGATCTGTTAAAATTGCTATGAAAGGTACTATCAAACTAATTCCTATAAACTCTAATATAGTAGCAACTATCATTAAAATAATTACAATTATAAATTTTTTAAGATTTAATTTTTTTAATATTGAATATAAATTAGTGATATAGTTCATTTAAATATTTGTGATATTTAACTTATTTAAAATTTTTTTTGTAAATTCAATCTCTTTATCAATATCAAGTTTATTTACAATTAATGGTTCATTTATAAACTTTTTTAGAAATTCATGACTTTTAAGCTCCATAAATAACTTGTCTAAATCAGAGATATTATAATTATTTAAATTTATAAATGCATTTTTATTAAAGTCATATTCTATTCTTTGATCTGCCCAAGTAATTGCCAAAGTTTCTCCCAGAAAAGCATCTGGTACCTTTTCAGTATACCATCCTGGATACAATTCATTTTCAGCACAAAAGTTAGAAAAATAATTTTTCATCTTATCAATTTTTAAAAAATCACTGGAGTTATGATTAATAATATTTTCATTAAATGCTGGACCGTAACCAGAAATGTCAAAATGAGAACTTATTTTTTTTATGAACTGATTTCTAGGAGAATTCAAATGTGAAAAAAAAGCACAGATTTTTTTTGGTTTATCGATAAAATTTTTGTTAATTGGTAATTTTAATTTTTCTAGGGAGTAATATTTTCCAAATCGCCTTGAATTTAATCTATCTACAGGTGGTACCGTAAGCCCATGGCTTGACCAATCGCAGTAATCTTTCCACACTGGAATTCTCAAATAATTTAAATTGTTATTATAGTTAAAATCTGTTCCTACAGAAAAATCACATCTCTCTGCATCGCTTCTTTCATTTTCCCTACTATAAAAAACTGAAATTGGCTTATTTTTTCTAAATAATATATTTCGACTATAATTTTCAAAAAATTTACTATTTAAAAAAGGAAATTTATTATTAATTTTTTTTTTTATTTTACCAAACTTGCGGTAAGTCCCAACTATTAACAAGTCACAATTTGCAGGATTTGTCCAAATTAATTTAATTTTGAAAATTTCTTCTATAATTTTTGGTATTAAAAAATATTTGCAATCTTGATGACTCCATATTTGTGAAATTTTTATAGACTGCATTTTTTTATGATACATTTTTGAAGTTTCAGTTTTAATAATTATTTTAAATTTATTTAATTTTTTGAAATATTCATATATAAAATTTAACACAAATCAATCATATGAGAAAAATATTAGTCACAATAATTATCTTAACAATTTCTCATCTATTATTTTTTATAACGGTCGATCGAAATAGGGCGGCTATAAAATCAGTAATGGTAAAATCAGGTTTGTGGAACTCAGATCTTTATATTTATTTTCAGGAAAAATTAACAAACAAGAAGGCAAAATCTGATAGTGAAGATGATAAATTTTACTCAGATCTGCCTAAAGAATTTTCAACAAATCACTTTAATGAGAACCATGAAATTTTTGATTTAGAAAAAATTTTAATTAATAATAATGAAAACTTAAATATTGGCTACATAACATCTTTAGACAAAAAAGAGAAGATTATCAGGATAATTTCTAATAACGGATATATATTTTTTTTAAAAGAAAATTTTAAATTTATAAAATATCAAGATCTGTCAAAATATTTAAAAAATTTCTATACAGATTATGCATATGGTGGAATTAGAGGTGGAAAATGGATTGATGAAAATAATTTAATAATTTTTACCACTACCAAAAAAAACGAAACTTATAAATTATCTTTAATCTCAATTAAATTTAATGAACAATATAATATGAAAGTTGTGGATGTATTAGATCTTGAAAATCTTCCAAACCAAGATGGCACAACTTCAAATTTAGGTGGTGGGATAGAATATAAAGATAATAAAATTTACTTAACAATTGGAACTGGAGCAACACCTAATCAATATGAAATAAATGATCATGCACAAAATGATAAAAAAAATTTAGGTAAAATTTTAGAAATAACTTTAGACGAAAATAATAAATTTAAAGAAACAAAAAAAATTGCAAAAGGAACTAGAAACTCTCAAGGTTTGCTTATTGAGGACAATATGTTAATTTCTGTAGAACATGGTCCCCAGGGTGGTGATGAAATCAATGTAATAAACCTAGATAAAAAAAAATATTTAAACCTAGGATGGCCAAAATTTTCATATGGTTTGCCTTACCACAATGAAATACCTTATGCTAATACTAAAAATACAAATCAAAATAAAAAAGATATAGATAGATACTACAATGAAAAACAAGATGATTTTCTAGATCCGATATTTTACTTTACCCCAAGTATAGCAATATCTCACATTGCAAAATGTCCATTTTTTGAAACAAATTTTTCTCAATATAAAAATTGTTTCATCATTTCTTCTCTAAAGGATAAAAGTTTTTATATAATCAAATATCAAAAAAATGAAGATAATATCAAAATTAAAAGTACAGAAAGAATAAACGTTTCTAACCGAATAAGAAAAATATATACAGAGCTCAACACTATATATATTTGTTTAGATAACCTAAAAATTATTAAAATAAAATATAATATTTATAATTAACATTATATGAAACAAAATAATTATTTATTTAACATACAACGATAATCAAGTGATACCAATTTTTGTTCTTACTTTGAAAGGAAGTAAAAGAGAAAAAATAATTAAAAAAAGACTAAATGATTGCGGCTTAGATTTTAAATTTATCTATGGAATTAATGGAAAAGATAAAAAGAATTATAAATATTTAGATAGCAATTATAATAAAAAAAAGGCTGAATTTATACTAGGAAGAAAGATGCCATATAGTGAAATCTGTGCATCTTATGGGCATTTAAAAATATACAAATACATCAAAGAAAAGAACATAAAAAAAGCTTTAATCTTAGAGGATGATGCTTGGCCCTCAAAATCATTAAAAAAAATATTAAAAGTAAAAAATCTTTCAAATAAATATGATGTTATAGGTCTTAATTGTTATGATGGTTTTGTATATAAAAAATCAAATTATAAAATTTTAAATAAATTTCATTTACATAAAGCTAAAACGCATTTAATTAATATAAGTGCTTATATAATTTCACTTAAAGCATGTAAAAAAATCCTTAAAAAAACTAATGGACAAGTTATTAGTATTCCTGATTGGCCAATTAACTTTATTAAAAATAATATAGTTTCATCAGTACTTTTGCCATATCCTATAGTTATTGATGATAACAAATTTTCATATCTTAAATCAGATAGAAAAAAAGTTACCCCAGATAAAATGATAAAAAAAATTATACCTCAAAATATAATGGGAATAATATCTTTTTTTTACTATATATTTCATATTCCATATATTTTTAGGAGATATCCGTCCTATAATTTTTATAAAGAGTATTTTATTGAAAAAAAAATCGCTATTTTGGAAAAATTACTTTGCAATAATTTAATTAGTACGAGAGAAATAATTTTAAATAAAAGTTATTATTTGAAAGATTTATTTTCTATAATAGATAAAAAAAATAAATGAAAAAAAAAGTTTTACTTATTGGAGGATCATCTAAAATTGGTCAACATATAATAAATGGCTTAGACAAGAAAAAATATCTAATTTATTCAACCTATTTTAAAAAAAAAATAAAAAAAAAGGGTATTATTCAATATAATTTAAATTTAAATGATAAACTAAGTAATCAAGATTTTATTGATAAAATAAATAATAAAGATGTTATCATTTTTTTATCAGGGGTTTTAAAAGGTAAAACTTTAGAAAATTTTTCAGATAATGAAATTGTCGAAAACTTTAATATTAACTTTATTTCTCAAATAATTTTATTAAAAAATATTTTAAAAAAACAAAAAAATAATTGTTTATTAGTTTTTTTATCATCTATTTCAGGTAGGAGAGGTAGTTATGATCCTATATATGCAGCCTCCAAAGGTGCAATGATATCATTTATTAAATCGTTATCAAAGTGGGAGGCGCCAAAAATTAAATCTATTGGAATCTGCCCAGGACTTATAAATAATACAAAGATGTATAGAAGTTTTAAAAAAGAGAGATTAAAAAAACTAAAAATTCAAAATCCAAATAAAAGTTTTGTTGATGCAAATAACTTAGCAAAAATAATTATTGACATTATTCAACCACATTGGAAACATGCAAATGGATCTATAATCGATGTTAATGGTGGGGAGTTTTGATTTAGAGTAAAAATTTATCTTGTAGATTAAATATTTAAAGACTTTCTAAAAAAAATCCATATAGATGATATTAAATTAAATGGAAAATATAAAAAAATACCCTGATATGGAGACCTTAACCAACAATATCTATCTGCTATATGGTTAATAATTTTTTTTTTAGGATGTTTTATTTTTTTATTAATTTCTTTAGTAACTAAACCTTTTTTAATATTTGGATAAAATGAGTGTGTTGCTCTTGGTCCCATACCAATATGACTTACTAAATTTACATTTGGAGTAATAGCGAACTGGCTATTCATCCAACCACATAACATAAGCTGATAGTCCCATGTATCTATTTTATTTTTATATGTATTTTGAAAAATTGAATTCCAATATTTTTTTTCTTTAAAATACATGTGATTGGAAATTTCATTATATTTTTTTGAATTTTTCCATTTTGGCCAATTTTTAATATTTATATCATAATATTTAAAACTTCTTTTCCAGGCTGCCCACCCCCAAATGTGCGGGTATTTTGAAAAATAATAATCACCGTCTCCTCTTAAATTATTTTTTTGAAAGTTATTACCAGAGATTAATAAGATGTTTGGATCTTTTTCATACTTATTCAACATAGTTTCGCAATATGAGAAAAAACTTTTATTGGGTAAACAATCATCCTCCAAAATAATTCCTTTATCTATATGAGAAAAAAACCATTTTAGTGACAAAAAGACTTTTTTTTTACATCCTAAGTTTTTTTTCGAAAAATTTTTATAAACCTTGCATTTCCAATTAATATTATCAAATACTTCATGCACCTCATCACAAAGTTCAATTTCATTTTTTTTTTTTTCTCTTGGCCCATCACAAGAAACAAATAGTTTCTTTGGTTTATATTTTTTAACCTCATTAAATACTTTTCTTGTCAAATCTGGCCTATTAAAAACCATCATTAATACTGGTAACTTAGATTTATTTTTAGACATAAATTTTTTGAATGGTTATATTATCTACATTATTTAAACAAATTTATTTAGGAAAAAATTTTAATATTAGTAAAATTAGTATAATAAAATAAACATAACTAATTGCATGAAATTAACAAAAACTATCTCTTATCCTGTGTTTCTTGGTTTAACCCATATCGGTCAAATATTTTCTCTTTGTTGGAGTAAAAAAGTTGGAAAATGCTTTGTGTTTGATTTTGATAAAAATAATCTTAAAAAATACAAAAATAAAACTTATACTGATGAAGAACCAAGCCTAAAAAGTCATAAATTTGACCTTAAAAGAATAAACGTTCTAAAAAATGAAGATGCTTTAATTAATGCTGAAGTAATTTTTTTTACTTATGATACACCTCTACGATCTAATGATGGTTATCCGATTATTAAATCTGTTCAAGATAAATTAGATAAATTATTTAAAATAAAATTCAAAAAAAAGGTTAAAATTATTATCACTTCACAGTTTTATCCTGGCTATATTAATTTTTTAAAAAAAAAATATTTAAAGAATAATAAGAATATTGAAATAATATATATGGTTGATACCTTAAAAATGGGAAGTGCAATAGATAAATTTTTATACCCTGAACAATTAATATTTGGAGCTGAATTAAAGCAAAAAAAATTTTTACTTAAATTATTTAAAAAATTTAGATGTAAAAAATTTTTACTAAAAATTGAAGAGGCAGAACTGTTAAAAATTTCTATAAATCTATATTTATATTTTTCAGTTAATTTTACAAATATTATGGACACATTTAGTAAACAATTGAATATAAATTTTTCAAATATTATCAAAAATTTAAGAAATGATAAAAGAATTGGAAAATTTTCATATATTACTCCCTCGCCTGCTATCTCAGGTGGACATCTTGAAAGAGATACGTACTATTTAAGACAAGAAAGTAAAGATAAAGAAATAATAAAAATTTTTGATAATTTAGAAAAATTTAATTCCTCAAGAAAAATTAAAATAAGAGATAAAATTATTAAATTAACTAAAAATAAAAAAGCTAAAATTCTTATAGTTGGTGCATCATACAAATCAAATTCTTTTTCCATAGTAAATAATGTTTTTGATAAAATTTTTAAACATAAAAATTTTAAAACTTATTTTTATGACTCTTACTTTAAACTTGAAAATCATGGTATAAATAATATACAAAAAAATATTAGCCATGGTGTAAAAAAAGCAGATGTAATAATTCTAAATTATTGTAACACAAAAGATTTGAGATATTTAAAAAATTTATTTTCTAATAAAAAGATAAAAAAATTTTTAGTAAATTTTTCTTTTAAAAATAAAAAATTATTTTTAGATAATAATAAAGTTATTAATTATTTTTAATGAGCTTTAAATTGAAAAAAAAAAATATAAAAGTTGGAATTATAGGTTTTGGAAATATAGGCCAAAAAAGATTTAAAGCTCTTAGTATGATAAAAAAATTTCATATAGATGTTGTATACATAGTAGATTTTCATAAGCCAAAAAATTTAAATAAAAATATTAAATATTTTAAAAACTGGAAAGATATTAAAAGCATAAAAGTTGACTTAGTAATAGTTTCAACACCTACTTCTGAGTCAAAAATAATTGTAAAAAATTTATGTAATAAATTTAATATAATTGTAGAAAAACCCTTAAGTAATAAAATCAACCAAATTAAAAAAATTATTCACAAAAGCAACCAAAATAAGAAAATGCTCAAGATTGGTTACAATCTGAGATTTGATGATGGATTGTTAAAAGCAAAAAAATTAATTGATCAAAATTTGTTAGGAAAGATTTATTATATTAAAATTTTTTATGCTAATGGAGCTGCTAAAACTAATTCCAATAATGTGGGTAGCCTTTTAGACATGGGTACGCACTCATTAAATTTATTAATTTGGATTACCAAGATTAAAAACTTTAAAATTATAAAAGCTATTTCTCAGAAAAATGAATTTCTTAAAAAAACTAAAATTGATAACGGTTTTATATTGCTAAAGGCAAAAAATATTCATTCAATAATACACCATGGATTTTGTACTTGGAAAAACAATTTTTATTTGGAGATAATTGGCTCAAAGGGTCTAATTAGAATTAATTCTTTATCAAAATGGAAAGACCAAAAAGTTACATTTGGAATAAGAAAATTACCTGATGGCAAACCAGATAACAAACAATGGTATTTTAAAAAAGATAATAGTTGGAAAAATGAGTTAATGTTTGTATTTAATGCAATTAATAATAAAAAAAATTATAAAAAAATAAATTTAGAAGGCATTGAAACGATTAATATAATTAAAAAATTAATTTAAATGTTGAAAACCTATAAATCTAGTAAAATTATTTCGTACAGTAATTCTGAAAAATTTTTAAAAAAATTAAAAAAAAAAAAACTATTTTATGTCATGGAGTATTTGACCTGGTTCATCCTGGTCATATAAGGCATTTCGCACATTGCAAAGATAAAGCAGATATACTTATAGTTTCATTAACAAAAGATAAATTTATTAAGAAAGGAGCTTTCAGACCTTTAGTTCCTGAAAAATTACGAGCTTTTAATCTATCTGCTATTGAATTAGTGGATTATGTAATCATAGACCAAAATAAAAATCCTGATGAATTAATAAAAAAGATAAAACCAAATTTTTTTGCTAAAGGAATGGAATATGCTGATTTAAGAAACCCATTGACTGTAAAAGAAAAAAAAATTGTAGAAAGTTATGGTGGTAAAATGGTTTT
>MDTG01256284.1_pt1 | contig 12652 bp, 8 predicted proteins | sample 811421 | NCBI WGS metagenome assembly MDTG01 (sample SAMN05326645, study PRJNA326480) | marine metagenome | isolation source: seawater | place: Pacific Ocean: South East | collected 2011 | reverse complement strand
ATGTTTTATATTTCTTATTAAAAATATATTTTTTTTTTTCCTAGCCAAGAACCATTATTAAATTTTTTATAAGCAAAAAAAACAAAAGATGGATTATTACCTTCATTTAATATATTTCTTGATTTTAATCTTGTATAATAATCAATAAAATTATTTTTACTATCTTTACTATAAAATTTTATATTTTTTATATGCGTTTTATCTCTACTATAAGGCTTATAAAGATGTATAATTAACTCATTATATTTTCCATCTTTAAATTCTTTTTCAGATAAAGATTGATTTTGAGCTGGATTTGGATCTGTTATATTTGTAATAATACCTTTTATTTCTTGTTTGCCGCTACTTTTTATTTTAAACATTCTTATATTTCCATTTTTTTTATTTAATTTATATGTTTTTCTTCTCCACATACTAGTAGTATTCCCCAATCCTAAAACATTGAATGTCTTATCATTATTTAATGATCTTTCTATATCACTATTTAATGATCTTTCCATATCACTATACATATATCAAACATTTTTTTTTTAACAAAAAGTATTATTACTAAAATGTAGATGTCACAGATTTCAATGTCCTTGAACCTGCACTTGACAAATTCTTTGGATGTTCCAGGGGAACAGGTAATTTCTCTACACTTTTTACATAACCTATATATTGACTAGCTTCATTTATTATTTTTGGATAACACCATTGTACAACTAAATTATTCAGAAATTGTATTTGCTGCATTATATGCGTATCCAAATTTGGACTATGTTGTAAATAAATTGAACGCATTACTATTTTAAGATCTATTTCTGATTGATTATCGACAACATATTTACCATCTGATTTTTGATATACAGTATATCTTATCAGATTCTGTAAATTTTCAATATTTTTTCTTGAGAAATATGCCAAACTTAATTTCGATGTTTCCTGTATACCATTTAAGGCATTCTTTTTAAAAAATTTTTGATCTTTATTTTGACTTTGATGAAATAAGGGATATGATGGTCTAGGATCACTATCTATATTAGTAACTCTACCATTTTCAAATTGTTCTATAACATTAATTTTTTTAAAATTCATATACTATAATATATATTATATTTTTACTACATTTACTAAATATATTTATTCAAACTTTTTTAATTCCTGTTGTAACAACTTCACCATGTCTTGTATCAAATAATGTTTCTTTTAGAACATCTCTAAACTCCATTATTTCTAATGTCATATTATGGTCTTGTCTAAAATCTAATAATTCACCATCAGGTGATAATAATTCAATCTTCATTGTATTAACTGATTGAAGAGGTTTATCATAAAATATGAATTCATAATCATAATTTTGTTTATTGTATGCATTTCCTGGAACTGCATTCATGTTAATTTTAGCAAATATAACAGTAGTTTCCTTTTTTAATAATTGATCTGTTGTTTTGAATCCACAATTCTCACTAACTCTTTTCTCTCTTTTTATCTCTTGTCTAAGTTCATTAAATTGATTTTGATTTTCCCCCTTAGTTTCTGCTATTATCTTTAAAATATCATTTTCAGACAACAGTGGTAGTGTTTGATAATTCTGTCCTAAATTATTTAAATTATTAGATGGATTATCATAATATTCATCATAAATATTAGATGTTTCTAATTTATCAGATGTTGTTTTTATTAATTGTTCAGATACAGTATCAATTGGAAGAGATGGAAATGATAATCTTAAAAATATAAAAGGTATAGACCTAAAAACAAATATATTCCCCGATATCTGTTCTAAATTTAAAATATCTTGTGGTATTATTGAAAAATTATATTCAACATTGGTACATCCATCATTATTATTACTTCTAATTACTTGACTGTATTCATTAATATTTGTTTCTATGGTATCAGTATTTCTATGAATAAATTTAAAAGGAGAATAATTACTTATATTTCTTGTATTATTTTGCTTCCATCCTAATATAGTTAATAATGAATTTATTTTACCAACACATCCATTATTATTGATATTATTATTTTTAATATTATTTGTATCATCTAAATTAATATTATCTCTAAATGCAAAAGGAAGACTTCTACCACATGATGGAATTTCATTTATTTTTTTTATATTATTCGATGATATCCAATCACCATAAAAACAAATATTTTGTGAATTATTTATAATACCCTTGGATGCTTTTGTTATATTTGTTTCTGGACCTTCAGATTTTGTTTTACAAAAACAACTTTGATAATTATTATCATAAATATTTGAATTTATTATTGTTTCACCACAGTTCTTATTATTACCCATAACATTATACAATGATTCAGATATAATTATATTTTCTTGTGTCTTACAATTAATAAAACCTGCTTTTTTGAAAAAATATCCAATCCTATTTAAAAAACTATTAGTATGAATATAAAAAGCATATCTTTTGAATTTTTCAGTTCCAATTCTAATATCATCAAAATGGTAATAAAATGATGTTACTTTTTTTAATCTATCATAATCAGTATCAGATTTAATAATATCAATATTATTGACTAAAAAGTATAAGTCAAAAAATTCTACATGATTAATTAAATTTTTATTAATACCTCCTATGGAAGGCATATCAGTAAATACAATTGGATAACAATTATTCTGATAATTAGAAATATCATTCTTAGTTAAAGGATCAAATAATTTAAAATAATCATTAGGATTTATTCCACCAAATAAAACACCTATATCTTTTACTGTTATTATAAATGAAGGTGCCATATTACTTATTTCAGCACCACATAAATCAGTATTAATATTAGATTTTAAATATTCTGTATAATTATTAAATATAGCATCATGGTTAAATAAATATCGACCATTCATAATTCCCCTATGTGTAAATACATGATCCGTATTTGGAAAAACATTATATACAACCGGATTTACAACAAAATAAAAAAAATTCCAAAAAATATCAATATTATAATTAATATCATCTTTTAAATTAGCATCATATACAGGTGATTGCATAGTGGATTGAGGTAATGTTTGTATTGCTATTATTTTTATTTCTTCTGCTCTATTAATAATAGTACATATTGATGAATATGGATTAATATCAATATTAAAATTATGACATGTATTTCTTATTAGTCTTGACTCTTTTGAGTAATTTCCTGACTGATTGGGAAAATTTTTATAAGAAGATACAATGCCTTCATTAACTGTATGTAAAATATTGTTTAACTTGTTTTCTATTTCATGTTTTAACTCTTTTGTATTATAAAATCCTTGTTCTATGATTACCTGATATATATCTTGTGGTTCTCTTAAAATAGAAGATTGTTTATCAGGTAAAGAACCATCTGCATTTAATGAAGAATAATAAAAAAAATAAGGAGGTAGTTTTTCATAAGAATTTAAAAAAGGATATAAATTATTACCTGTTACAGTATAATTTAATAAATTATTAGTTGGATACAACCATCTAATAATATTATTAGTATGATTTACAGGTGGAATCGTATTTGGAATATTCAAATCAATTAATTTTATTTTATAAATATTTATAAATTCCTTTCCCATTTTTATAATATACTCATTCGGTATCAAATATTTCTGTTTATTCCTATCTTTACTGTATATTGAAATTATAGTTCTAATTGCTTTAATATACTTATTCTCTACAACATCACTAACAGCATCGCTAAATATAGGTTTATAATTTTTTTCATTTGTTGGTGGCCATGGTTTTGATTTATTTTTATTTACATTTATTGGTTCTCCATCTCTAATATTTCTATCTAAATATTTTTTTGTTATATTTGCATTCTTATCTACATGATCTTGAAATTTTTTGTAATACTTTGTTTCATTATTTAGTTCTTTTTTATTTATAATATTTGTAGATACAAATGAATTAGTATATAATAAATCTTGAGGATTCATATAATTATATTGTATATAATTATATTTTCTTTAAATGAAAACTAGTTGAAATTATTTAATTACTATTTATATTTCTTTGTTTAGTCATTCTTTGAGATTGATTTTTAATTATCATTCTAGATACACGCTCAACAGGAGAATTTTTTTTAACTTTATTATTCGTAGTATTTTTCATAGTATTATTATTTTTCTTAACTTTACCATTAGATGTACAATGTTGCATACATAATTCACATTTATGATCATTAAAACTCATATTATTATTATTTTTAACAGTATTTTGTTTACCAGTATTTTGTTTTTTACCAGTATTTTTTTTATTATTACTTTTGCGTTGAATTTTTTTTGAAAGAGAATTCATTTTTTGTACTTGTCCTGAAATAGCATTCTCTAATTTAGAACTTTGTCTACCTAATGTACCTCTTACTTTTCTTGTTGATTTTTCGGCGAGTGATGCAGTTTGCTCTTGTAGTTTTTTACTTAAACCCATTAATTTTTCAACCATGCTACTACTTTTTTTTTCATTCTCAGCCCCTCCTTTTAAACTTTTTTTAATTTTTGAAGATAACCATTTTTGTAAATTTTTTACATCTTTTAATAATTTTTTAGAAACTTTCGTATCAGTTATATATCTTGATATTAACTTTGATAATTGATTTATTGTTTTTCTAATACCAAATTTATTTGTATATTTTATTAATGATTCCAATCTTTCTTTTGAACTATTTGATAAAGAATATCCATGTCTTGTTATTGTATTTAAACTGGATCTTGATTTTTTTGTAATTTTTTTAACAATTTTACTACCTTTTTGTTTTGTACTTTTTTTTTTAGCAGGCATATCTATATAATATATTAATATAAAAATTTTAATGATTCATTGATTTTAATTTATTTTTAATATCATTATAATCAATTCTAGTATCAGGATTAGGATCTATCATTCTTTTCATTATATTTTTAAAATTTTTCCATTTATCATCTGAATACCATATATCTGTAAATATTTTTTTTTCACTATGTTCATCATTTTCTTCATCTAAATATTTATCTAAATCTTTATATAATCTTTTAAATCTACAACGGTATTCGTCATAGAATAAACTATCTCCATTTACTATTTCTATTATCAAAGCTCCTAATGAGAATATATCTATTTTATATGTATATTTATCGTGATTATCTTTTTTTTCTAGAAACCACATTTCAGGTGCCATGTAATTATAAGTTCCACATATTCTTCTCATTTTAGTTAGGGCATATCTTGCTAATCCAAAATCACATAATATATGTTTACCATTATCATCAATTAATATATTTTCAAGTTTAATATCTCTATGAGTTATATTATTCTTATGTAAATATATTAATGAATCTAATATATCTGTAAATATACTAAATACTATATTAAAATCATGTATCTTTATCAAATTATCTTTTATATAATATTTGAAAGATGTACCTTCTTTATAGTATTTAAAATATAATGAATTTTTACTATCATCAAAATCTACTAATTTAATTATATTTGGATGATCTATTTTTTGAAGTATATCTTTTTCTATAAAATAATATTTTCTATCTTTTTTATTAAATTTTTTTCTAATTAATGTTTTATCTTTATTAATCTCTATTATTGATTGACCACCGATACCTTCTGATGTATCTAATTCAGTAGTTAATTTATTCCAATCATGTTTTTCCATTTGTAATTAGATAAATTAAATATTTAAATGTATAATATTTAAACTCATATTTATAATAATAAATAAAAAATTGAAGTTTAAAAATATTTAAAAATATAATAATTACTTCAGTAATATTTTATAATATGTCAAAAACAATGGAACAAAAATACAAAAAAATGAGTCAAGTTGAACATATATTGGAACTTCCTGATACCTATATTGGTTCTATTCAAAAATCTGAGATGGAATTATATACATATGATAATAATGATAATATGATGATAAAAAAAAATATTAGTATAGTTCCTGGTTTATTTAAAATATATGATGAAATCTTGGTAAATGCAAATGATCAATATGTTAGGTTAAAAAATCTAAAAACTGCAAAAAATAAAGTTAGTACAATTAAGGTAAATATTTCAGATAATGAAATTTCTGTAATGAATGATGGTGATGGTATTGATATTCAATTACATAAAGAACATAATGTTTATATACCTGAATTAATATTTGGACATCTATTAACATCTACAAACTATGATAAAGATGAAGAAAAAGTTACCGGTGGTAAGAATGGATATGGAGCAAAATTAACTAATATCTACTCATTAGAATTTACTGTTGAAACAGTAGATGCATATCAAAATAAGAAATACATACAAACATGGACAAATAATATGGATGCAAAAAGTAAACCTAAAATTACTAAATGCAGTACTAAACCTTATACAAAAATAACATTTAAACCTGATTTCAAAAGATTTGGTATGAAACAATTAGATAATGATATTAAATCATTAATGACTAAAAGAGTATATGATATGACAGCTTGCACCGATAGAAATGTATCTGTTTATTTAAATAATAATAAGATTGATTGTAAAGAATTTGAGAAATATGTAAACTATTATATTGGTACTAAATCTGATAAACAAAGAGTTTATGAAAAAGTTAGTGATAGATGGGAAGTAGCAGTATCATTAAGTGAAGATGATAAATTAGAACATGTATCATTTGTTAATGGCATTTATACATTTAAAGGTGGTAAACATGTTGATAATGTTACAAATCATATTGCTAAGAAGCTACAAGTATATGCATCAACTAAAGGTATTAAAAGAAAAAAATATGATGTAAAAGTAAATCATATTAAAGATAATATGTGGATTTTTATAAAATCTGTTGTAGTAAATCCATCATTTGATAGCCAAACAAAAGAATTCTTAACAACACCAGCATCAAAATTTGGATCTAAATGTGAAGTTAGTGATAAATTTATTGAGCAATTATCAAAGATTGGTATTATTGAAAAAGCCATGAAATTAGGCGAGTTTAAAGATAATTCAAATGTATCGAAAACGGATGGTAAAAAGAAATCAACTATTCGTGTTCCAAAATTGGACGATGCTAATTGGGCAGGAACTAATAAATCAAATCAATGTACATTAATTTTAACGGAAGGAGATTCAGCAAAAGCTTTCGCTATTGCAGGTTTGTCGGTTATTGGCCGTGATAAATATGGTGTTTTCCCTCTTAGAGGTAAGATGTTGAATGTAAGAGATTGTGCATTAAAAAAAGCAGCTGAAAATACAGAGATTAATAATATAAAAAAAATTCTAGGATTACAACAATTTAATAATGGAACAAATAAAAAGAAAGAATATAAAGATACTAAAGAACTTAGATATGGATCTATCATGATTTTAACAGATCAAGATGTAGACGGATCACATATTAAAGGATTATTTATTAATTTTATTAATACCTATTGGCCTACACTTACAAAGATTCCAGGATTTATTATTTCATTAGCAACTCCAATTGTAAAAGCTAAAAAAGGGAAAACAATAAAAACATTTTATTCTGTATCTACTTTTGAAAAATGGGAACAAACAGTAAATATTAAACAATGGGATATTAAATATTATAAAGGACTCGGTACTAGTACATCAAAAGAAGCAAAAGAATGTTTTGAGGGCGTTGATAATAAAAAAATTATTTATAAATGGAATAATGAAACATGTGAGGATAAAATTAAATTAGCATTCTCAAAATCAAAATCAGATGAAAGAAAAGATTGGTTAAAAATGTATGATAAAGAAAAAATTATTGAACAAACAGAGAAGAATGTTGAATATTCAACTTTTATTGATAAAGATCTAATCCATTTTTCGAACTATGATAATGAAAGATCTTTACCATGTATTTGCGACGGACTAAAACCCTCACAAAGAAAAATCATGTTCAGTGTATTTAAGAAAAATTTGAAAAAAGGTATTAAAGTAGCTCAACTAACAGGTTATGTGAGTGAACAAAGTTGTTACCATCATGGTGAAACAAGTTTAAATGAAGCGATTATAAATATGGCACAAGATTTCGTAGGATCAAATAATATAAATTTGTTGTATCCTGATGGACAATTTGGTACACGATTACAAGGTGGGAAGGACTCAGGTGCACCCCGTTATATTTGGACCTATATGTCAAAAATCACAAATGTGCTATTTAATCCGAATGATTTACCACTATTAGATTATAATATTGAGGAGGGTCAAATAATTGAACCTAAATGGTATATTCCAATTTTACCGATGATTTTAATTAATGGAGGTGAAGGTATTGGAACAGGATTTAGTACAAAAGTTCCACAATTCAATCCATTAGAAATTGTTAATAATATTCGATTGATAATTAATAATAAAAATACATTTGAGATGAAACCATGGTTTAGAGGATTTGAAGGTAAAATTGATTATTCAGATGTCAATCAGTTTGGACAGTATAAATACTATACAAGAGGTATTTACAAAAAAATAAATGAAAATAAGATTGAAATTACAGAATTACCTATTGGATCATGGACAGATGATTATAAAGAATTTCTAGATAAACTAGTCTATGATAAAGGTGTAGATGAAAAAATTAAAAAGAAACAGTGTATTCAATCATATACTACAAATTGTACAGAGTCTAAAGTAAAATTTACAATTAAATTTAATAAAGATACATTATCTAGTCTATTGAAAAATAAAGAAAAGTTTGAGGCTAAATTTGGATTACGAGATACGAGAAATACATCAATGACAAATATGAATTTATATAACTCTAACGGTAGAATTACAAAATATGATACTGTAGATGAAATTTTACAGGAATTTTATTTAATTCGTCTATCATTTTATACAAAAAGAAGAGAATATATGTTAAAAAAAATAAAGGATGAATTAGATATTTATGAATCAAAGATTAAATTTATTGAAGAATTTATAGCGGGTACAATGAAATTAATTAATGAAGATGATGACGTTATTAATGAATATTTAGACAAAAACAATTATCTTAAATTTAGTGTGAATGAAAAAGACGATCCATCATATGATTATTTAATTAATATGCAAATTAGAAGTTTAACAAAACGCAAAATTGAAGAACTACGTAAATTACATGATAAAAAATCAACGGAATTTGAAATTTTATCTAATAAAACAGATAAACAATTATGGCTAGATGATCTAAATCAGTTTGAAAAGGTATATCAAGAAGAATTAAAGGATTACGTAAAGAGGTATACAAACTAAAAAAAAAATCGACGATAAATTTTCTCAAACCAAATATAATATAATATAATATTATTAATTATTAATTATATACTCATCATTAGTTTAACTAATGATGAGTTTAATAATACACACTCGTACCTAGCTCCCCCCGAAAGTACTAGGAAAATTTTACTTTCGGGGGGGAGGTGGGCCACGGTAAGCAGCTCAAAAAGGGCTGTCTATCGTGGTTATAATTTCTTTTCAATAACGTATTCATCAATTGTATCATTAACGTTATTTTCACTTATTTGTTCAAAGTCTCTAAATCTTACACCACCACTATAAAATTCATTTGTATCAGTTCCAATATTATAGTATATTTTATCTGTATTTTCTATTTTAACCGCAAATATAGATTTATATACCGGTATCCAAAATCCATTTTCAAATATAATCATAGAACCTGTACATATAATATTATGATAATTATATAGGTCCAATTTATCATTTTTAAATCTAATAATTGAATTTATTATTCCACCTTTTATTTTATCTCCAACATTACATTCTGATATTGGTTTATTAACACCATCTATTATAGTATCTTTATGTAAACACCATGGATATAGATTATAATTTGATTTATCATCATATATTTTACCAATTTGAATTGTTTTATTATTATTTAAATTGGCTAATATATAATGAAATATTTGATATATTTCATCTTTCTTATAGGTTTCTAAATAATCTGCAAACTCAATATTTTTAATCATAATTTTTGAATCTGATGTAGAAAGACAATAAATATACTTACTTGTATATTCTATAGGTATTTTATATCTTGAATCTTCTACTCTAATCCATTTATTATTTTCTTTTACTAAATGACAACCTGCTACTTTTACTCCTTTATAGTTATAAACTTTTGAATCTTTACTTGTAAATTTCATACAACCAATAACTTTACTACCATTATATAAAATATCTCCAGGTTTAATATTTTTAATAGTTTTTTTAGTTCCATTCTTGATTTTTATTAGAGTATTTCCATCAAAACAGAAAAAACGCGCAGCTCCACCTATAGTACCATTCCATATAGAACCTAATGTATAAAAAGCATACAATAATACACCAAATAAATCTCCAAATATATCAACCAAATCAACTATCATTGACAAAATTCTATTAAATAACCAAGCAACTCTTCTATATAAACTATATATTTGAGTTTGAATTGATCTAATACTATTTTCCATATTAACTCTTACTTGATTTATTGCATTTCTAATATCTTGAATATTTTTACTAAATTCTTGTAATATATTATTGATAGTACCTATTACAGAATTAATAGGTGATATTAATGCACCAAAAAATCCACTCGCCATACCATATTGACAGTCATGATAATTTTGACTTGCATCGACGCCCTTTGGTGCTACACCTGGAATAAAAGCCGCAGCCATTATATGAGGTAGGCATCTTTGTTCTGCCCAATCATTTTTTATTGTATTCATAGCATGCTTCATTCTAGTACCTAAATAAGCAGCACTAGCAGTTGTAATTCCTATACTGAATAAAAAAAATGGATAAGCCATATCTAATATCTATTTATATAATAATTTATATCAAATTACGGTATTTTTACAAAAAAAAATATAAAGCGTTTATATATAAAATGCAATCCACACAAATTTATAAAGATTTTGATTTATTAAATCCAGAAAATAAAAATTCTTATGTTAAAGGCTTTAAATTAGCATATAATCTATGTATGTTAAAGAAGAAAAATAAAAATGTAAATGATTTAATATCTACATTATTAAATTATAAAACAGATTCAATTGAAAATACTAATAATAAAGAAGAAAAACAAAATATTAAACCAAATATAAATCAAAATGATAATATAGAAAATATAGAAAATATAGAAAAGAACAATAATTTACTTAAAAATAAAAATAAAGAATTACTTGAAAAGATTGAAACAATAATAAAAATATGTCCACAAAATAAAAAATCTAGTTTAGTTAATTCTCTGAAAGAATATTTATTCTTTGATAAAAAATATACAGAATCATTAAATTTACTAAAAAATTTAAAATCAAATATCAAAGAAAATAAAGATAATAATATTTGGATTAACCAAATGAAGTATATTAAAGTAGTTAATTATTATAAACAAAAATTACAGTTATCGCATGATAAATTACATAATAATATTAGTAATATAAATAATTCCAAAAATATAAAACCTAATATAAATAAAAAAATTGTAAAAACCATATCATTCAATTCTAAAAATGATATAGCTGATTTAGAGGATGAAAAAGTAGAAGAACCTGTTCAAGAACAAGTAGAAGAACCTGTTCAAGAAACTGAAGAAGAACCCGTTCAAGAACAAGTAGAAGAACCTGTTCAAGAACAAGTAGAAGAACCCGTTCAAGAACAAGTAGAAGAACCTGTTCAAGAACAAGTAGAAGAACAAGTGGAAGAACAAGTAGAAGAAACCGTTCAAGAACAAGTAGAAGAACAAGTGGAAGAACAAGTAGAAGAACCCGTTCAAGAACAAGTAGAAGAACAAGTAAAAGAACCTGTTCAAGAACAAGTAAAAGAACCCGTTCAAGAACAAGTAGAAGAACCCGTTCAAGAACAAGTAGAAGAACAAGTGGAAGAAGCTGTTCAAAAACAAGTAGAAGAACCCGTTGAAGAACAAGTGGAAGAACCTGTTCAAGAAAAAGTAGAAGAACCCGTTCAAGAAAAAGTAGAAGAACCTATTCACGAAAAAGTAGAAGAACCTGTTCAAGAAAAAGTAGAAGAACCCGTTCAAGAAAAAGTAGAAGAACCCGTTCAAGAAAAATTAGAAGAACCTGTTCAAGAAAAAGTAGAAGAACCTAAAAAGAAAACTAGAAAACCTAGAAAAAAAAAGGAAGATAATGGAGAAGAGCCTAAAAAGAAAACTAGAAAACCTAGAAAAAAAAAGGAAGATGGTGATACTAAGCCAAAAAAAACTAGAAAACCTAGAAAAAAAAAAGATGAGACTGAAAATCAAGATAACAAATAATTCATTAATATTCGTGCACCTTTACCGGTAGATCCTTTTTTGTAGTAAAAATAATTATTCATTAATATATCACCACCTAGATCTATATGAATCCAATTAATATCTCCTTTTGGTAAAAAATTAGATAGAAAAGCACCTGCATATATTGCACCACCACTATTTCTACTATCATAATTTTTATAATCAGCTATATCTGATTTTGTAGAATCTACAAAATCTCTCCATATTGATAAATTTATTAATTTTTCATTTTCATTTTCACCGATTTTTATAAATCTATTTATTAAATCTATATTATTGCCCAAAATAATAGATGCTTTCTGGTTTGTTATATTTTCAGCCGCACCTGTTAGTGTAGCTATATTGATTATAGTTTCAGGATTAAATTTTTTTGAATAAGAAATTGCATCTGCCATAATTAATCTTCCTTCTGCATCTGTAT
>MDTG01159166.1_pt1 | contig 12652 bp, 8 predicted proteins | sample 811421 | NCBI WGS metagenome assembly MDTG01 (sample SAMN05326645, study PRJNA326480) | marine metagenome | isolation source: seawater | place: Pacific Ocean: South East | collected 2011 | reverse complement strand
TTGGGTCTACGTGATCTTGCACCTAGTGGGGTTTACCAGCTAATAATGTTACCACTATTACTGGTGGTCTCTTACACCACCGTTTCAGCCTTACCATATTAAATGGCGGTCTACTCTCTGCTGCACTTTCCATATTCTCGCGAATCCCACCTGTTAGGTGGCACTATGCTCTGCGGTGCCCGGACTTTCCTCTCGAAAAAAATCGAGCAATCATCCAATCAGCTCAAGTTAATATAATAAGGGATAGAAATTGAATTAAGAAGAAAAAAATTAATTTTCTGGAGTGTTTTCTGACTTATATAAAAACCTGCTACAAGTACCACAGAATACTATTTGTTTTGCTAAAGCTTCATTGACTAGTTGTGGTGGAATATAAGCCCCACATCCTTCACAATTATTATCTAGAATCTCTGCAACAACTAAACCTTTTCTAGCTTCATAAATCTGTAAATATTTATCTAGCGTGTCAGTGTCTATATCTTTAGCAATATTTTCTCTTTCAACTTTTAGTGCATTATTTTCTTCCGAAACCTCTTCCATCTTAGCATTTAGATCATCTTTTTTAGATTTCAATTCTGAGATAATTCCATCTAGAGAATCTTTATCTTCAGTAATTTCTTTAGTTAAATCTTCTTTTTCAGTCATTAAATCAATTAACTCTGATTCTTTTGTGTCTAAAAGGTTTTTTTCAAAGTCTATTGTTTCCATCATCGCATCATATTCTTTATTAGTAGAAATAGAACCATCAATCAACTTATCTTTAAGTGAGCTTATTTTATCTGAAGTTGTTTGTACCAATGTTTCATTACTGCCAATAAGAACAGTGATATCTTTGAGATTGTTTTCTTTATTTTTTAACGAAATTTTAACTGAATCTTCTTTTTCAGTTAACTCGTGGACTTTTGATGGAAGATCGCCTAATAATTTATTGATTTCAAATAATTTATTATCTACATCTTGTAATAGAATTATTTGATCAATCACTGCCATGATTATGTTATACTTTTTAAGTGTTGTTTTTTAATCATTTCTGATGCAAATATAGTCTTATTTATATATTAAAAAAAACATTTATTATTTAGAAAAAATGTACTTATAATCCATCTGAAGTCGTGATTTAAACAATATTGCTGCGACGTAAAAAAATATGCTAAAACGGTAAAAAATAACCAGCTTAGCAGCTGGTTTTTTGTTATATGAAAGAAATAAGAGACATATTAAAAAATAGAATTTTAATCTTAGATGGTGCTATGGGCACAATGATTCAAGACTATAAGCTTGATGAAGATGATTATAGAGGAGAAGAATTTGCTAATTACAATTCTAGCTTAAAAGGTAATAATGATCTATTGTCTATAACCCAGCCAAAAATTATAGAAAATATACATTATCATTTTTTACAGGCTGGCGCTGATATCATTGAAACAAATACATTCAATGCAAATAGTATATCTCAGTCAGATTACGATCTAGAAAGTTCGGTGTTTGAAATGAACTTTCAGTCTGCTCAACTAGCAGTGAATGCAGTAAAACGATTCAATAAAAATAACAATGATAGAAAATTTGTATGTGGTAGTATTGGTCCAACGAATAGAACAGCTTCTATGTCTCCTAAGGTTGAGGATTTATCATTTAGAAATGTTACCTTTGATGAACTTTATGACACTTATTATGAACAGGTAGATGGCTTAGTCAAGGGTGGAGTAGACTTACTAATGGTTGAAACAATTTTTGATACTTTAAATTGTAAAGCAGCTATTATTGCTATCAAGGACTATTTGAATGAAAATAATCTTGATATTCCAATTATGATTTCTGTTACGATCGTAGATAAAAGCGGTAGGACTTTATCAGGACAAACATTAGAAGCTTTCTGGCATACAATAAAATTTTCAAAACCTTTAAGTGTTGGTATTAATTGTGCTTTAGGAGTTACTGATATGGCTCCATACCTTAAAGAAATCTCAAAAATTTCAAATTGTTATGTATCTGCATTTCCAAATGCTGGCCTTCCAAATGAATTAGGTGAATATGATGATTCTCCAAATTTTATGGCTAGCGAAATTAAAAAATTAGCAGATATGGGTTACTTAAATATTGTAGGAGGCTGTTGCGGTACTACACCTGAACACATTAAGGCAATAAAAGAAAAAGTTTCAAATAGATCTCCTAGAATAGTTCCTAAAATTACTTATCCAACATCATTTTCAGGCTTAGAGCCGTTTGTTTTTAGAGAAAATATAAACTTTGTCAATGTAGGAGAACGAACTAATGTTACTGGATCTTCTATTTTTAAAAAATTAATTCTAAATGATAATTATGATAAAGCTCTAAGTGTTGCAAAAGAACAGATAGACAATGGTGCACAAATTATTGATGTAAATATGGATGAAGGCATGCTTGATTCTGAAAAAGCCATGGAAACCTTTCTCAGATTTATATCTGCAGATCCTAATATATCCAAAGTACCTATTATGATAGATTCATCCAAATGGAGCGTTTTAAAAGAAGGATTAAAAAATATACAGGGAAAACCGATTGTTAACTCTATAAGCTTAAAAGAAGGAGAAGATGAATTTATCAAGCAGGCAGAAGTAGTTAAAAGCTTTGGCGCAGCAGTTATTGTAATGGCATTTGATGAAAAAGGTCAAGCTGAAACAATTGATAGAAAAGTAAATATTTGTAAAAGAGCATATGATATTTTAGTTGATAAAATAAATTTTGATCCTAAAGATATTATTTTTGATCCAAATATTTTTGCTGTCGCTACTGGCATTGAAGAACATAATCCATTTGCTCTCAATTATATAGAGGCATGTAGAAAAATCAAACAAGAGTGTCCAGAATCTCATATTAGTGGAGGAGTTAGCAATCTATCTTTCTCTTTTAGAGGTAACAATGCTGTTAGAGAAGCAATGCATTCCATCTTTTTATATCATGCAATAGATGCGGGAATGGATATGGGTATTGTAAATGCAGGACAAATTGTTGTGTATGATAAAATTGATAAAGAGCTGAGCAGCCTTATTACTGATATTGTTTTTAATAAAAATTCAGGAGGAACAGAAAAATTATTAAAATTTTCACAATCATTTAAAGAAGACTATAAAAAGAAAGATAATAATCAAGAATGGCGATCTTACGATATTGAAAAAAGAATTGAATATGCTTTGGTTGAAGGTATTGATGAATATATTGATAAAGATGCAGAAGAAGCACGCATAAAACTTAAAAATGCCATAGATGTTATTGAAGGTCCACTAATGAATGGAATGAATGTTGTTGGAGACCTTTTTGGTAAAGGTAAAATGTTTCTTCCACAGGTAGTAAAAAGTGCTCGAGTTATGAAAAAAGCAGTGAACCATTTAACCCCATTTATTGATAAGAAAAAAAATAAATCAAGTAAAAAAATCTTATTAGCAACAGTGAAAGGTGATGTGCATGATATAGGTAAAAATATTGTAAAAGTAGTATTAGAGTGCAATGGGTTTGAAGTAATTGATCTAGGAGTAATGGTCCCCACAAATATTATTTTAGATACGGCAAAAAAAGAAGAGGTAGATATGATTGGTCTAAGCGGCCTAATTACTCCCTCATTAGATGAAATGATTGATGTTGCCAAAGAGATGGAAAACCAGAAATTTGACATTCCTGTACTTATTGGAGGAGCTACGACCTCAAAGAAACATACTGCTATAAAAATTAATCCAGAATATAGTAGTGGAATAGTACATGTTCAAGATGCATCAAAAAGCGTATCTGTTTCACAAAAGTTAATGAGTAAAGAACAATTAGTTTTCAAAAAAGAAATAAAGGAAGAATATAAGTTAATAAAAGAGTCTTATAATAATAACAAGTCTAATAAATTAATAAGCATTGATAAGGCAAGAGATAATAAATTTATATATGATTGGGACACCTATAATCCCATTCAACCTAAATTTGAAGGAATTAGATATTTTGACAATATTCCAGTTGAAGAAATAATTGATTATATAGATTGGACACCATTTTTTAATGCATGGGGCTTTAATAGTCGTTACCCTAAAGTTCTTGAAAAGAATGAAACCAAAAAAGAAGCTCAGAAACTATTTGATGATGGAAAAAGCCTTTTAAATCAAGCAATTCAAGAAAAATGGTTTGATACAAAAGCCACAGTAGGCTTCTACCCCGCCAACTCTTCTGGAGATGATATTATTTTACCTGGAGAAAATTTTAATTTATATCATTTAAGGCAACAAACATTAAAAAGAAGGGGTATACCTAACTATTGTCTATCTGATTTTATTGCACCTGTTGAATCTTGTAAAAAAGACTGGATTGGAGGATTTGCAGTTACCGCTGGATTCAATGTTGAAAAAATAGGACAAAATTTTGCTGATAAAAATGATGATTATAAAAGTATCATGATAAAAGTGTTGGGTGACAGGATTGCAGAAGCTTTAGCTGAAAAAATGCATGAAAAAGTTAGGACCGACTTATGGGGTTATTCCAAAAATGAATCCTTAAAAAATGAGGATTTAATCAAAGAGAAATACATTGGAATTAGACCAGCACCAGGATATCCTTCATGCCCAGATCATAGTGAAAAAATTGCTCTTTTCAATCTTTTAGATATTAAAAATAATTCAAAATTACAGCTAACTGAATCTTATGCTGTCTACCCTGCCTCATCTGTCAGTGGTTGGTATTTTTCACACCCCGAGTCAAAATATTTTGGTTTGTCTAGAATTGACAAAGAACAATTAATAGATTATGCAAAAAGAAAAAAAATGGAAAAAGAAAAATTAGTTAAAATTTTTCCTCAAATAATTGACTTATGAAAGTAATTGAACATATAAACAATTCAACCGATACTCAATTTAGCTATGAAATCATTCCTCCCTTAAGAGGAAAAGGGATAAAAGTAATTATAGATATGATTGAAGATTTGAAAAAATTTAATCCTCCATTTATCGATGTAACAAGTCATTCATCATCAACACAAAAATTTGGAAATGGTCAGACTATTTTAAAAAGGAAAAGACCTGGAACGATAAGTATATGCGGAATTATACAAAATCGATTTAATATTGATACTGTAGCTCATCTAGTTTGTAATGGCTTTACAAAGGAAGAAACAGAAGATGCGTTAATAGAATTAAGTTTCCTTGGTATTAAAAATATATTAGCTATTAGTGGAGATGGAAATCCTAAGAAAAACATTCAGGATGGGAAAAGTATAAATAATAATTCACTGGATTTGATACATCAAATTAATAATCTTTCAAATGGAAGATACTTACATGAAATTGCCAACTCTTCTACAATTGATATGTGCGTTGGGATTGGGTGTTATCCAGAAAAACATGCTTTTTCCAATAATTTTGACCAAGAAATTGATTTATTAAAACAAAAAATTGCTGCTGGTGCATCTTATGCAGTAACCCAAATGTTTTTTGATAATAATAAGTATTTTGCTTTTGTTGAAAAATGTAGAAAAGAAAATATTACCATTCCAATTATTCCAGGAATTAAAATATTGGATAAACCGAGGCAGATTGATATCTTGCCAAAGCTGTTTAATATTAAGTTACCAAATGAACTATATGGAGAAGCAAAAGAAGATATTGAACATATTCAAGAAATAGGCACTCGTTGGGCTATAAAACAATCTGAAGAATTAATTAATGCTGGAGTACCAATTATTCATTACTATTTGATGAATGACACCTCTTGCATGTTAAACATATTGAATCACTTACATAAATAGGAGAAATTAAATGAAAGACTATATTTTTACATCAGAATCAGTATCAGAAGGACACCCAGATAAAGTTTGTGATCAAGTATCTGATGCTGTACTAGATGCATACCTAAAAGAAGATCCGGATAGTCGCGTGGCCTGTGAAACATTAGTTAAAAATAATTTAGTGGTTATTGCCGGTGAGATTACATCAAAAGTTAATCCTGATTTAGAAAGTGTTGTAAGGAAAGTAATCAATGAAATTGGGTATAATGATGATATTTTAGGATTTAATGGTAATACCTGTAAATTTGAAAATCACATCACCAAACAATCTCCTGATATTGCTCAAGGAGTTAATGAAGGTGAAGGCCAAGATTTAAATCAGGGCGCAGGAGATCAAGGGCTAATGTTTGGCTATGCTTGCAAAGAAACTGAGTCTTTAATGCCAGCTCCAATTGATCTTTCTCATAAATTAGTCAAAAAACAATCTGAAGCAAGAAAGAGTGGTTTACTTTCATGGCTTAGGCCTGATGCAAAAAGTCAAGTGAGTGTTGAGTATGGTGATAATGGAAAAACAATTAAGGGTCTTTCAGCAATTGTTCTATCTACACAACATGACGAAGATATATCTCATAAAGAAATTAAAGATCAAGTATTTAAACATATTATTAAACCTGTAGTTCCTAGAAATTGGATTACAGCGGAAACTAAAATCTTTATAAACCCAACAGGCAAATTTGTGATTGGTGGGCCTGTAGGTGATTGTGGATTAACTGGAAGAAAGATTATCGTTGATACTTATGGTGGAATGGCAAGACACGGTGGTGGTGCTTTTTCAGGAAAAGACCCATCAAAAGTAGATAGATCTGCTGCATATGCTTCACGATTCGTCGCTAAAAATATTGTTGCAGCAGGATTAGCAGATTACTGCGAAATACAAGTTTCATATGCAATAGGAGTAGCTGAACCTACTTCAATAAGCATAGATACTTTTGGATCAAGCAAAATATCAGAAAAAGAGCTTGAATCTTTGGTAAGAAGCCATTTTGACTTAAGACCAAAAAGTCTTATAAATGCATTGCAACTAAAAAGGCCTATATATAGAGATACAGCTGCATACGGACATTTTGGAAGAAATGGAGACAATTTTAGTTGGGAAAAAACCGATTTATCTAATATATTAAGCTCCAATTAAATTAGATAAAATAGGGGAAATTTAGAATGAGAACTGTAAGTTTGGATAGTGTTAATGTAAAACCATTAAATGAAAAAGAAAATGGAAGTAAAAAAATGAAAAATGTTGTAGAAATTTTACCAAATAAAGTGAAAGATATGAGCCTTGCAAAGCTTGGAAGAAATCAAATTAGGATCTCAGAGAAAGAAATGCCAGGTTTAATGTCTTTAAGAGAAAAGCATAGCAATGAAAAACCTTTATCTGGTTTTAGATTAACAGGATCATTACATATGACAACTGAAACTGCAATTCTTATTGAAACCCTTAAAGATCTAGGAGCAGATGTTAGATGGGCAAGTTGTAATATTTTTTCTACTCAAGATGAAGCTGCAGCTGCAATTGCTGATACTGGCACTCCCGTATTTGCATGGAAAGGTGAAACCTTAGAAGAATATTGGGATTGTACATTACAAGCTCTTACCTTTGAAGGTAATTTAGGTCCAAATTTAATTGTTGACGATGGCGGTGACGCGACTCTCCTTATACATAAGGGTTACGAACTTGAAAATTATTTTAATGAACATGGAAATTACCCTGAAATTACTACTACTAACCCTGAAGAATTAGTAGTTGAGAAACTTATTAGAAAAGTACATAAACTAAATGGAAGTCATTGGCATAATATCGTTCCAGGTATTATTGGAGTTTCAGAAGAAACTACTACCGGTGTTGCTCGTTTAGTGCAAATGGAGCAGGATAAGAAACTTCTATTCTCTGCTTTTAATGTTAATGACTCAGCAACTAAATCAAAATTTGATAATCTTTATGGTTGTCGTGAATCTTTAGCAGATGGCATAAAACGTTCTACTGAAGTTATGCTAGCTGGTAAAACGGTTGTAGTATGTGGATATGGTGATGTAGGTAAAGGTTGTGCCCAATCAATGAAGTCATATGGATGCAAAGTAATAGTTACAGAAATAGACCCTATATGTGCACTACAAGCGGCTATGGAAGGGTTTGAAGTTAGAACATTAGAAAGTGTTCTAAATAAAGGTCATCTATTTGTTACAACTACAGGTAATAAAGATATTATTACTCTTGAGCATATGACGAAAATGAGGGATCAAGCTATTGTTTGCAATATTGGTCACTTTGACAATGAAATTCAAGTAGATGCTCTGAATGATTCAGACGCTACAAGAGAACAAATTAAACCTCAATATGATCGATATACTTTTCCTGATGGTAAAGAAATATTCCTTCTCGCTGAAGGTAGATTAGTTAATCTAGGGTGTGCTACAGGGCATGCAAGTTTTGTCATGTCAACATCATTCGCAAATCAAGTATTAGCGCAGCTATTTTTAGCTAAAGAGAAACCTGAAGTAGGACTGTATAATCTACCTAAAGAACTAGATGAAGAAGTTGCAAGATTGCACTTGGAGCATCTCGATGCTGACTTAACAGTCTTAACGGAAGATCAAGCAAATTATATTGGTGTTAAAGTTAAAGGTCCGTACAAGAAGGATGAGTATAGATATTAATTGTCATTAAGGACGTCAAAAAAATGATTTTCAAATCTTTCAAAATTTGAATCAAAATCAAATTTTTCATTGAAAACTCTTTTTGCATTTTCTGAAAAAGTATCTAAAAGTTCATTATCGTTGTAAATATGATTTAGACAATTAATTAATTCTTTAGAAGAACCATAATTAAACCCAATTTTGTTTTGAAGAACAAATTCTTTAAGCTCTCCTTCTAAAGAGTTTAGAATTGGAATGCCATATGAAAGATATTCAATCGATTTATTTACAAGTTGTGTAGTAAAATCAAATCGATTATTTAAAGGGACTATACCAATATCAGCTTCAGCTATATAGTTACCAAATTTTTCTTTATTAACAAATCCTTTATATATTATATTGTTTGAAGATTTTGATTTGTAAAAATCTAAATCGTCACCATCACCGCAAACAATTAATTCAAAATTGTTACCAATTTTATTAAAAGCATTAATTACAATATCGAAATTGAGCTTATTCTTAGATATAGCACCCAAATAAATAACTTTTATTTTACTATTTATTTTAGCCTTTTTGTATACGGTATTTTTTTTGAATGATTTTAAAAAAACTTTATTAAGATGATTATTTGAAGATAAATACTTGGTCCCAAAACTTAGAAAATAATTAGATATAGCAATTATAGAATTAGCATTTTTAAAAGTATATTTTTTTTGATAATACCAAGGATATAAAAAAGTTTTAGCAATAGGATGTAATAAAGAAGGTATTGCACTTAAAAAAATATCTGGCCAAAGATCTCTTATATCAACTATTACAGGAATATTATTTTTATTAGCAAATTTAACAGCGCGATATGATAGCTCAATTGTTGGAAAACTAACATATATTATATCGGGTATATTTTTAAAATTACCGATTTTTTTTACAAATTCTTTTGAAATAAAATAGTGACTAATAAATCTTTCTAAAGAAATATTTTTTTTATATGGCATAGTTTTTAATAAGATGATTTCAAATTTATTTGAAACTTTATAGTTGTTATCAATATCAACTGAAGACTTTGTAAAATGATTAAAATTAGATGTAATCCATTTAACATTATGCCCTTTTTTCGAAAAATTGTAAGCTAAAGATCCACATCGATGCAGATTTTCAAAATTGTTGTTTTGTGGTAAAGGTTCACCAATGCAAATGAACCATATATTTAACTCTTTCATGATAAATGCTTGATTAAACTCTTATTGATAAAGGATTCTATTTCTGATGATTTTATATTTTTATTATATATCATCTTTAGCAGTTCAATTTTAAAATTTTCCAATTCGCATTTTTTAAAGGTGTTTAAACTTTCTAAAAAAACTAGCTTATTAACATCTGTATTAATTCTTTTTTCAAAAGAATATTCTAATTTTTCAGATAATTTTTCACCTTTTCTTAATTTACCATATTTAATATTTATATCTTTATTTGGTACTAAATTGTTTAATTGTATTAAAGTTTCTGCTATGTCCTTTATAAAAATTTCATTTCCCATATCAATCATACAGATGTTTGATTTACTGCTATTTATTTTTATTGACTGTATAACAAGATAACAAGCTTCTTCAATCGACATAAAAAATCTTTTGACTTTTGGATGAGTAATGAAAAGATCTTTTTTTTCTCTTATTAAATCAGAAAATAAGTTTAAAACACTCCCAGAGCTACCTACAACATTTCCAAATCGAACAATTGATAAATTGATTTTTGTATGATCAAATCTTTCAGAAAGTAGTAATTCAGCTAATCTTTTTGAAAGACCCATATTATTTGAAGGTTCAACAGCTTTGTCAGTTGAAATTAATACAAAATTTTTTACTCCAATTTTTTCTGAGCAATCTAAAATGTTCTCTGTTCCATAAAAATTTGTCAATAAAGTATTTCTTATATCATTTTCCTGTAAATTAACATGCTTTAACGCCGCTGCATGAAAAACAATCGTTGGCTTAAACTTATTGAAGTATAATTCCATTAAATTTTTATCTTTTATATCAGCCGTAATACAAACTAGCTTTTTTGCTCTTATTTCCTTTTGTAAATTGTATGTATTAAACTCTGAATTATCTATACAAATTATTTTTTTAGCAGAACCATTTAAGCATTGCTTAATTATTTCAGAACCAATAGAACCAGCTCCCCCTGTAACTAAAACTATTTCATTTTTAATAATCTCCTCAATAACTTTTCTATTTATTGGCATCTCTTTACGATTAATCAGGTCTTCTATGTTTATATCTCTTACAGAAGAAATGGTTTTTGGTGAATTGAGAATTTCCCCATAAGCAGGAACAGTCATTATATATTTTTTTGCCTTCAAACAAAAATTATAAATGTCTTTAAATTGTTTTTCTGAACAAGACGGAACTGCAATTACTATGGAATCAAAATAATCTGCATGTCTACTAATATTAGATATTTTATCCAATACTTTATATCCTTCAATACTTGTATTTATTTTATTATTATCATCATCAAATAGTCCGATGATTTTATATTTACTTGATAGGGAACGTGAAGGTGTAATAGAACCTATTAAATTCTTAGCTGCTCCACCAGCTCCCACTATTGCTAATCTAGTTATTTTACTTTTTATCATTTAATTTTGACTTCTAGACACTACTATATTATCAGATCCTGGAGGTGGATGAGGAGTTAGTGCATTCTTTCTTTTTACAACCTCAATGAGACTATTATTGGCATTCAAATCAGATAATATTGAAGATATAATAATTAAAGTTTTTTCTCTATTTAAAAAATTATATACAGTTAATAATATTAGTTTTATGTCAAGCATAATTGATTGATTTCTAATGTAAAAAATTGCTAACCTGCTCTTCCATGGTCTAATAACTTGATTATACTTTAAATCAGGATTATTAGAGCCTTCTAAGATATTTCCTTCATCTGAAAAAACAATAGAAGCAAAATCAGTAATGCCAGGAGTTGCTTTCAATATTTCTTTTTCTGCATTCGTGTATAGATTAACATCTCTTCGTACTTGTGGTCTTGGACCAACAAATGACATTGTTCCGTTTAAAACATTGATGATTTGAGCAAGCTCATCAAACTTTAACTTCCTTACAACCTTACCAATAAAAGTTATTCTAACATCATCTTTTTTTGTTGAATCAACCTGATTATCATCAGCATTATGAATCATAGATCTGAGTTTAATCATTGTAAATTCACCGTCATTCTTTGCCACTCTAGGTGCCAAATAAAGGGGGGATTTAAAATCTTGAATAAATATTAGGAAACAGACTACAGCTAGAGGAATAAAAAAAATTATTAATAAACTAAATGCTAAAATTAAATCAAAGATTCTTTTCATTTTAATGAACCAATATATTTAATCAAATTATCTGAATCAATTTTGTTTTCTTTTCTCAAAAACTTCTGATCTCCAACAACTGATGAAAATAAATCATTAATCCCAAAACTATGAAATGTGTTCGGAGAAAAATTATTATCAAAACATACTTCTTTAATAATTGATGAAATACCATTAACCAAATTATGTTCTTCCAGTGTTATAATATTTTTATAATCACGCATAATATTAAAAAGTAGTTTTTTGTTCAAAGGTTTAATTTTAGGGAGTGAAACTAAGCCTACATTTTTATTTAACTTTTCTTTAAAAAAGTTAATTGCATCAAATGCTTCTTCCAGAATTCCTCCAACTCCAATAATCAATGTTTCGTCCCCATTAAATAATAATCGGGGATTTGTATCTTTTGGTAGTCCTTTTTTGTGGTCTTTTTCTTGAAAATGTGATTTATCTATTCTTAAATAACTAACTCCTTCATTATTTAAACAGTTTTCAATACATAAAATAGCTTCACTTTTACTACCAGGTGTATAAATAGATATTCCTGGAAGCGTATTTAAAACTCCGTAATCTTCTGTTGCATGATGACTATATCCAAGTTGTCCATAGCTAAAACCTCCACCAATTGAAACGATTGTCATATTTACTTGATGATAGAGCGCGTCATTTCTTATTTGTTCAAGACAGCGAAAAGTATTGAAATTACCAATACTATATGTGATAGATTTTTTACCAATAAGGCCTAATCCTGTAGCAACACCGGTTAGATTTTGTTCAGCTACTCCAACATTAATAAACTGTTTAGGAAACTTTTCTTTAAAATTTTCAATAACACCAAATCCAAGGTCACCTACTAATAG
>MDTG01387143.1_pt1 | contig 12653 bp, 9 predicted proteins | sample 811421 | NCBI WGS metagenome assembly MDTG01 (sample SAMN05326645, study PRJNA326480) | marine metagenome | isolation source: seawater | place: Pacific Ocean: South East | collected 2011 | reverse complement strand
TCCAGAGAAAGGGCCTGCTAGAATGATTTGTGAATATATATATTCTAAAAAATTATTTATATTGAATCCTGAAGATCTATCACTAATATGATATAGTATACTAGGGAAATTTTTTTTAAATTGCCAAATAATATGAGGAATCATAAGAAATATAGATATGATTGTGATTGTCCAGAAACTTTTCTTTTTAACTAATTTTATATTAGCTATTATTGTTAATAAGATAATTAGTAATGCATGATATTTACTATATATCATTCCAGCTATTGTTAATGAAAGTAGAAATGAATTTTTTACATTTTCAGATTTAAGATATCTTTTATAGCAAAAAAGATATAATATAAAAAAGAAACACAGAGTTATATCAGGAAGCGCTAAAAAACCAGCAATATGCGAAGTGATTAATGGAAATGATATAACATATATAAATACTTTTATATAACTTTTATTATCACCTATTAGATGGAATATTCCTCCTAAAACACAGACACCCATTATAATAGGAATAATTCTTATTCCAAGTGTTGAATGAGAAATTATATCGCCTATTTTGCTTATTAATGCTATCATAGGAGGGTGATCAAAATAGCCCCAATTTAGTGTTTTTGAGTATAGCCAATAATAAGCTTCATCATAATGAAGATTTGTATAATAGGCTTGTATGGTATTGATAATTAGCCATGTTAGAAGTAGCCATTTGTATTTAGCTATTGTTTTGTAGAGATTAATCATTTTTTATTTTTATTTCTATATCTCTTTTTCTTTTTTTCTATAATCTTATAGATTGGCCCCTTTCCAATATTATCAGGTAATATTAATTTATCTATATTTTTTTCAATAATATTTTCTATTTTCATGAACGCTTTTATCTGTTTTTCATTAATAAAAGTAATTGCTTCTCCTTTTCTTTTTGCTCTTGCCGTTCTTCCAATTCTATGAATGTAATCTTCAGGGTCATTTGGTACTTCATAATTTATAACAAGATCAATATCTTTTATATCAATACCTCTTGATAAAATATCTGTTGCAATTAATATTTTTATTTTTTTATTTTTAAAATATCTAATTGTATCTTCTCTTTTTTCTTGTGTGAGATTTGAATGCATTTCTGCTGACTTTATTCCTAACCTATTAAGAGAATAGTTAATTTCTTTAACATTTTTAATGCTAGAAGCAAATATTAGAATGTTATTTATTTCTTTTTCTTTTATAGATACAATTTTTTGAATTAATTTGTTTTTTTGATTATCATATACTAAATATGCACTTTGTGAAATACCTTCAGCAGGCTTTGTAATAGATAAACTTATACTTGTAGGTTTATTTAAGATATGTTCTGATAATTTTCTAATCTTTTCAGGCATTGTAGCTGAGAATAATAATGTTTGCCTGTTTTTGGGTAATTTTTTAGTAATCTTAATAATATCATCATAAAATCCCATATCTAGCATTTTATCTGCTTCATCAAGTATTAGGTGTTGTACTTGAGAAGTATCAAAGTATTTAAAATCTAAATGTGCTATTAGTCTTCCGGGTGTACAAATAATAATATCTGTTCCATTAACAAGTGCTTTTTTTTGGTTTTCATATTCTACACCTGTTCCTCCTCCATATATAGGATAGGAAGAATTGTTAGTAAAATACGAAAAACCTTCTATTTGTCTATCTATTTGTTTTGCAAGTTCTCGAGTAGGAGAGATGATAATTGTTTTTACTTTATTTGATAGATTTTCTTTACATATTTTATCTAGTATAGGAAGAACAAATGCAGCAGTTTTTCCAGTTCCTGTTTGTGCACAAGCAATTAAATCTTTGCCTGATTGAATAATTGGTATTGCTTTTTTTTGAATTGGGGTGGCCTCTTTAAATCCCATAATTTCTAAACCTTCTTTTATCTCTATTCCAAATCCAAATTGGTTAAAATCCATTTTGTAAATATAGTAAAACAATATATTACATAATTTATTCATTTTCTATTTAACATGTATACTTTATAGCTTATTATAATATTAAGATAAAATTTTATGTATTTTTAACCTAAAAAAATATTAAAATGAATTACTTGACACCGCTTGAAATGCTCTATAAATGGGAAATAGAGAAGAAAGATATGATATATTTAAGTCAGCCTATAAATGGAGTATGGCATACTTGGACATGGGGAGAATTTGGTTTAGAAGTTAGAAAGATGGCTGCATATATCAAATCATTATCATTACCATCAGGAAGTAAAATCGGATTGTTATCTAAAAATTGTGCACATTGGTTAATGGCAGATATGGCAATTATGATGAGTGGTAATGTTTCAGTTCCATTATATCCAAATTTAAACTCTACCATGTTAAGGAAGATATTAGATCATAGTGAAACAAAATTATTATTTGTAGGAAAATTAGATAATTATATGGATATGAAAGATGGAGTTCCTTTAGATATGCCATGTATTACTTTTCCTTTTTATTCTGAAGATTATCCTAAATGGAATGATTTAACAACAGATATTAATCCAATATTAGATAATATAGTTAGAGATAATAATGATTTAGCTACAATTATTTATACTTCAGGAACAACAGGAGAACCAAAGGGAGTAATGCATAAGTTTTTTAATTTTGCATTTTCTGCTTCTAATGCCTTGAAATCTTTAAAATTATCTGATGAAATATTCTTTTCTTATTTACCTTTATGTCATATTGCAGAAAGACTTTTAGTTGAGATGGGTAGTATTTATACTGGTGGTCAGGTTTTTTTTGCAGAGAGTTTAGATACTTTTTCAGAAAATTTACAAAAATCATCACCTACAGTTTTTTTAGGAGTACCACGTATATGGACAAAGTTCCAACAAGGAGTTTTAGCTAAACTACCACAAAACAAACTGAACTTATTGCTTAGTATTCCTTTTATTTCATATTTAATAAAAAATAAAATTAGAAAAGGCTTGGGGCTTAAAAACGCTAAAAATATTTTTACTGGAGCAGCACCAACACCTGTTTCTTTAATAAGATGGTATTCTAAATTAGGGATAAATATTCAGGAAGCATATGCAATGACTGAGAATACATGTTATTCTCATGTAACTTATAAAGATGATATTAATATTGGTTTTGTTGGTAGATCTTTACCTCTTTGTGAGGTTAAATTATCAGAGAATAAGGAGATATTAATAAAACATGCAGCTTTAATGGATGGGTATTACAAGGATGATGAACAAACAGCAAAAACTATAGTTAATGGTTGGCTTCATACAGGAGATAAAGGAGAGATTAATAAAGATGGTTTTCTTAAAATTACAGGAAGAGTAAAAGATTTATTCAAGACAAGTAAGGGTAAATATATTGCCCCTTCTCCATTAGAAATGAGATTATCAGAAAACAATAACATTGAGCAGGTTTGTGTTGTAGGAGTTGGATTACCTAGTCCAATTGCTATTGTAGTTTTATCTGTGGAAGGTAAATTATTAGATAATATAAATTTATTTTCTAGTTTAGAGCAAACTCTTAACTCAGTTAATTCAGGAATAAATCAGCATGAGTGTATAAATAATGTTATTGTAGTGAATGATAGCTGGACTGTAGAAAACAAATTACTTACTCCAACTATGAAAATAAAAAGAAATCTTATTGAGGATTTGTATTCAGAAAATTATCAAGAATGGCATTCAGGTGATAGGATAATATTTTTTGGTTAAGTTTTTAACTTTTTCTTTTTTGCTGCAGGAAACAATATGTTATTTAATATTAACCTGTATCCTGGTGAATTAGGATGTAATGATAAATCTGTTTTTGGATCTCCTACTTTATGTTGGTAATCTTCAGGGTCGTGACCTCCATAAAAAGTCCAGGTACCATTTCCTAGTTTACCATGTATATATCTGGATTCATTTGCAGATTTATTTTCTCCCATTATTATTACTTCCGGTTTTATATATTGATTTTGAAAAGAAGTTGTTTGACCCATAAATCCCTTTATGACTTTTGTGTGATTTTGACATAACATTGTTGGTACAGGATCCCATTTTGCAGAAAAATCAAATAAAGTAAAAAAATCAACTTTTGGATTGACTTTCCTTCTTCTAGTTGCATCTATTGAAGAAAATTCATATATATTGGGATTTTTAATTAGTGTAAAATCATGAAATGCAAGTGTTTTTGTAAAATCAAGTTTTTCATCAGCATTATGGTCAAAAGGGTCATAATCAAATACTTGAGCACAAATATCTGTTTTTTCTGCGGCTAGGGCAATATCATAACTATCAGTTGCAGAACACATTGCAAATAAGAAACCTCCTGCATAAATATATTCCTTTATTTTTTTAGCAACCGCTAATTTTTGCTTAGATACTTTATTAAAACCTAATTCTTGAGCAAGATTTTCTGAAGATTTTTTTTGATCTTTATACCATGTTGCATTTTTATAATGAGCATAAAATTTTCCATATTGTCCTGTAAAATCTTCATGATGAAGATGTAGCCAATCATAAATCGGTAGTAAATTATTAAGAACTTCTTCATCATAGATAATATCATATGGTATTTCTGCATATGTGAGAGCCATAGTAACAGCATCATCCCATGGTTGCTTATTTTTTGGAGAGTATATAGCAATTTTTGGTGCTTTATCTAGACGAATAGTTTCTTGGTTTTTTTCTGGTTTTGATATTTCTTGTAATATATTATTAGCTTGTATATCTGCTATAATATTATAAGAAACACCTTTTATTTTGCATTCATGCTCAATTAATTCATTGTATTTTGCCATGAAGCTACCTCCATTATAATTAAGTAGCCAATCTACTTTAATGTTTTTTACAAGACTATTATAAGCAATTCCATAGGCTTTTAGATGGTTTTTTTGTTTTTCATCCATTGGAATTAAAATATATGATCCGTTTGATTTAATAGAGATAATTAAGAATATAATTATCATTATTTTTTTACATCTAGAATGGATCATCATCTTTTTCTTCATTCATACTTGAAGACATAGAAATCATAGATGTATTATCATTTTCTTCATTAAAATTTTCAAAATAGTCTAGATCACTAAATCTAGCAAATTCTGCTTTAAATTTTAATCTAATGTTAGATAAAGATCCATTCCTATGTTTAGCAATAATTATTTCTGCTTGACCTCTCGAATCATCTCCATTATCCCATTCATATATTTTGTAATATTCAGGTCGATATATAAAAGTGACAATATCAGCATCTTGCTCTATTGCGCCAGATTCTCTAAGATCAGATAACATGGGTCTTTTACTTCCAACCCCTGTTCTGTTTTCTACTCCTCTATTTACTTGAGATAAAGAAATCACGGGGATTTTCAATTCTTTAGCAATTCCTTTTAAAGATCTAGATATAGAAGATATTTCTTGTTCTCTATTTCCAGCCTTTCCCCCAGCATGCATTAATTGTAGATAATCTATTATTATAACACCTACATTATGATTTTTAACTAATCTTCTTGCTTTTGCTCGTAGTTCAAATATTGTCAATCCAGGTGTGTCATCAATATATATAGGAGCTTCTGACAAATATTTTATTTTTTCATGTAATTGAATCATTTCATGATCCGCTAAATCTCCTTTTCTTAGTTTATTTGCACTTAATTCAGCTTCACTTGCAATTAGTCTATTCACTAATTGTTCTGAAGACATTTCTAAAGAAAAGAATCCAATAGCTGTATTATGATCAATCGCAATGTTTCTTGCCATAGACAAAGCAAATGCAGTTTTTCCCATACCAGGTCTTGCTGCTACAATGATTAGATCTGATTTTTGCCATCCAGAAGTTATTCTGTCTAAGTTGGAAAATCCAGAAGGAGTACCACTTAAACCATCTTCTTTATTTCTAAGAATTTCAATATTGTTTAATGCACCTTTAATTAGAGTACTCATTTTATCATAGCTTTTCCTTAAAGTTCCTTCTGTAACTGTAAATAGTTTTTCTTCAGCATTATTAAGTAAATCAAATATGTCAATTGAATCATTAAAAGCATCATTCATAATATTATTTGATATGCTAATAAGAGATCTTTTTATAAATTTCTCAGCAATAATTCTAGCATGAAATTCAGTATTAGATGCAGAAGAAACATTATTTGTTAATTCAGAAATATAACTCAAGCCACCTATAAATTCTATTTCCCCCATTTTCTTCAACTCTTCAGATACTGTTAATATATCAACTGGTTGAGTATGATTAAATAATTTAACTATTGCTTCAAATATTTTTTGATGTTCTATCTTATAAAAATATTCTGTACGAAGAGAATCAATTGTATCAGATAGAGATTCATTATCAATCATTAAGGCACCTAATACAGCTTTTTCTAGCTCTATAACTTGTGGTTGTAGTTTGCCGTCAACTTTACCTGTAGAAGTTGCTTTTAATGTTCTTTTTCCTATTTTATTGTTTTTGGCCATTTATTTTTCATTAACTATTCCCATATTTGAGAATTTTTTCATTCTCATATCTATTAACTCTTTCTTTTTCTTGTTCTTCAAAAATTGAATATGTTTTTTTATTGATTTTTTTACTTTTTGAAATGTCTGTTCTGGGAAAGTATGAGCCCCTCCAATTGGTTCCTCAATAATTTCATCAATTAAATTCATTTCTTTCATGTTATTGGCTGTTAATTTTAGAGCTTCTGCTGCAGTTTCTTTATAATCCCAGCTACCCCAAAGTATTGTAGAACAGTTTTCTGGTGATATAACAGAATACCATGCGTTATTTAACATTAATATTTTATCACCTACACCAATACCTAATGCACCACCTGAAGCGCCCTCTCCAATAATAACTACAATAATAGGCACCTGTATCTTGGTCATTTCAAATATATTTCTAGCAATTGCTTCTCCTTGTCCTCTTTCTTCTGCTTCTAGTCCTGGAAATGCTCCGGGAGTATCAATTAAACAAATTATCGGTTTGTTAAATTTTTCTGCCATTTTCATTAGTCTTAGAGCTTTTCTATATCCTTCTGGATTAGCCATTCCAAAATTTCTATATTGTCTTTCTTTAGTATTTCTTCCTTTTTGTTGACCTATAAACATAACGCCTTCATCACCTATTGTTCCCCATCCTCCTATCATAGCCTTATCATCTTTAATGTTTCTGTCTCCATGTAATTCTACAAAATCCCCTTTTGTAATAGCATTAATATAATCTAGGGAATATGGCCTTTGAGGATGTCTTGAAAGTTGTACTTTTTCCCAGGAATTAAGTTTATTGTATATTTCTTGTCTTTTGTGCTTTATTTTTTTTTCAAGATCTTTTACGGTCTTACTAACATCTATACTTTGGTCATTTCCTAGTTCTTTTGCCTGCTCAAGTTTAAGAACTAGTTCTTCTATAGGTTTTTCAAATACGAGATAATCCATTAGTATAATTTATTTATTAATATAAACAAAATTAAATAAAATGATTTGTCAATGTGCAAGAATTTTGTTATGATTACTTTTGTTGTTGAAAACTATTATTGATGATTGTATATCCAAATGCGAAGATAAATGTAGGTTTAAATGTAATCAACAAGAGATTAGATGGTTATCACAATATTTCTTCTGTATTTTATCCTCTTTATGATTTAACTGATATATTAGAAATCCAGATTTCTAATAAATTCTTTTTTTCAACTTCAGGTATAATTTCTACAGTAAAAAATAATCTTTGTGAACAGACCTTCAAATTATTAAAAAATGATTATGACCTTCCAAATATTCATATTCATCTTCATAAACGTATACCTGTAGGAGCAGGTTTAGGAGGAGGTTCTTCTAATGCTACATTTACTTTGAGAGTTATTAATGAGCTTTTCGATTTACAATTATCTAATTTAGATTTTAAAAAATATGCAATACAATTAGGAGCAGATTGTCCTTTCTTTATTGATAATACACCTAAATATATTCAAGGGATTGGTGATCAAATGCTAGATATAGATTTAGATCTTTCTTTATATGAAATAAGAATTGTAGATCCTAAAATACATATTTCTACTAAAAAAGCATATAGTAATATTTTTCTAACAAAACAAGAATCTAATTTATTAGAATATATAAATAAACCTATAGATTCTTGGAAAAAGAATATTATAAATGATTTTGAAAAGAGTATTTTTAATGATTATCCTGAATTATATAAAATAAAGAAAGATTTTTATAGTCAAGGAGCTTTATATAGCTCGATGTCTGGTACAGGTTCAGTTATTTATGCAATATTTAAAAAATAATGAATTAACCATTCATTGTAACTAGGAATTCATGATTATCTTGTGTTTTTTCTAGTCTATCTTTCATAAATTCAATAGCTTCTACTGGATTCATATCTGCTAGATAATTTCTTAAGACCCATATTCTTTGAATATGCTCTGTGTTAAGAAGTAAATCTTCTCTTCTGGTACTAGAAGAAACTAAATCTACAGAAGGGAATATTCTTCTATTAGATATCTTTCTGTCTAATTGCAACTCCATATTTCCTGTACCTTTAAATTCTTCAAATATTACTTCATCCATTTTACTTCCTGTTTCTGTAAGTGCAGTTGCTAGAATAGTTAAGGAACCTCCTTTTTCTATTTTTCTTGCAGCTCCAAAGAATCTTTTTGGTTTATGTAGTGCGTTAGCATCAACACCACCACTTAAAATTTTACCTGATGCGGGTTGTACTGTATTGTATGCTCTAGCTAATCTTGTGATAGAGTCGAGTAGTATTACTACATCATGCCCACATTCCACCATTCTTTTTGCTTTTTCTAATACTATATCAGCTACTTTAACATGTCTGCTTGCTGGTTCATCAAAAGTTGATGCAATAACTTCAGCATTTACATTTCTCTCCATATCTGTAACTTCTTCAGGTCTTTCATCAATTAATAAAATAATCATATAAACTTCTGGATGATTATCTGCTATGGCATTTGCAATATCTTTTAGCAATACAGTTTTTCCAGTTTTAGGTTGTGCTACAATCAACCCTCTTTGACCTTTTCCGATAGGAGTGAATATGTCTAACATCCTTGTTGTGATATTATTATGTTTATTCCCAATAAGGTTGAATTTTTCATTAGGAAATAATGGTTTTAGATGATGAAAAGGTATCCTATCTCTTACAACACCAGGGTCGCAACCGTTAATGCTATTTATATTAATTAAGGGAAAGTATTTTTCTCCTGTTTTAGGAGGACGGACTGTTCCTTGAATTGTATCTCCTGTTACTAGTCCAAATAGTTTTATTTGTGAATGAGATACATAAACGTCATCAGGTGATGTTAAATAATGATAATCACTAGACCTCATAAATCCATACCCATCTGGCATTATTTCGATTACACCTTCAGTTTGTATTATTCCATCAAAATCATAATCATATTTAGATATTTGTTTATGAGTATTATGATGTTGTTTATTGTTTTTTTGATTATTTATTTGTTGCTTAGTTGAGTTGTTTTTTTCATCATTATTGAGGTTGTTTTTTACACCTTCTTTTTTATGATATTTTTTATGTTTATTTTTAATATTAATTTTTTTGTCTTGTTTATTTTTTTCTTTTTCTTCCTTTTCAAGAACCTCTATATTCTTTGTGTTTTCAGCTTGATGGTCTAGTATAGCATATACCAATTCTTGTTTTTTTAACTTATCATACTTTGATATATTTAGTTCTTTACCAAGTTCTTTTAATTCTGGTAATTTTTTTCTATTGAGTTCTTCTAATTTGTACATATTTTTTTTATTAAAATAACACTATCTAAAGTGTTTTGATTATTAAAGAAAGGTTTATTGTTAAAATTAATTGTAAATGTGATATTTCTTGTAAGAAGGGTATGCAATAATACAACTTTTTATTATATAAATAAATATTCATTTTTATTATTTTTGCTTGTACTTTTTAAACAATTATTATGATCCAGAGAATTCAGTCTTTATTTTTATTATTTTCTTCTTTTTTTTTAGTTTTGATTATTTATAAGTTTCCTGTGTTAATTGATAATGAAAACAATTCTTTTTTTATAGAATCTTTAAATTTAATTAAATGGCTATTATTTTTATCAGTTATTATGTCTACGTATGCTATATTTGAATTTAAAAATCTTCAAAGACAGAAGATTATCACCTATTTTTCTAGGTTAATCATTACATTAGTTTTAGTGCTAATTATATTTGTATATAAGCAAGAAAATGAATTAGCTATAGGTTTTTTTCTTTTTATAATTCCTTTTATTCTGTTATTATTAGCAAATATTTATATAAAAAAAGATCAGAAAAAAATATCTTCTGCAGATAGAATACGTTAATATTTTCTCGGAATTTCAATAATATTTAGATCTTTTATCTTTTCCTTATTTATATTGAATTGAACAATTGTTTTTACTTTATGTATACCTGTATTGCCACATGCTCCTGGATTAATACAAAGCATATTATATTGCTTGTCAAATTGGATTTTTAGTATATGAGAATGTCCGTAAATAAATAGATTAGGTTGAGAATTATTAATCAAAGGAAGGATCTTCTTAGTATATGTTTTATAGTGCATTCCTATATGCGTCATCATTACTTTTACTTTTTCTGTTTTGAAAAAGAGAGTTTCAGAAAATTCTTTTCTTAGTATTTGGTCATCTATATTGCCCCATACGGCTTTGATATGTGCATATTCTTTTAATTGATCAGTTATTTTTATATTTCCAATATCCCCAGCGTGCCATATTTCATCTGCTTGTTTAAGGTAGGGGATAAATCGCTTATCAATACTGTTATGAGAATCTGATAACAGAACAATTTTTTTCATTTATCTTATTAATTGAATTATACCTGTATATTTAAATTCTTTTTCTTTAAAATCAATCACTCTAATAAGGTATGAATATCGATCTGTTGGTATAATTTCCCCATTTAATTTCCCATTCCATTTAGTGTTTTTCTTATTGAATATTTCACCTCCCCATTTATCATATATGATTATTTGATATTCTTTTACTGCTCCTGAATCACTAAATATTGGGTAAAATAAATCATTTATCTTATTATTATCTGGAGTAAATGCCTCTGGTATAAATATTTCATAATAAGGGTGTATTATGAGACTGTCAATCATAGTGTCAGTACAAAGAAACTGATTTTCAACTATATATGTGATAATATATTTTCCTGTATCATTATAGGTGTGCCAGAATTTTAGACTATCATGAACATAATTTCCATCCCCTAGATCCCATGTAGACTTGAAATTACCATTGCTTTTGTCTTCAAAATAAATATTAGGGTCATTTATGTCGGTAGGTTGTGGACTTAATTTGAAAAATGTTTTAGGGGATGGAAAGATATTAATTGTGTCTTGAATTTGGTTAAAACAAGATGTGATTGAATCTGTGTATTTGTATTGAATAATATAAGCACCATTTTCTAGATTTTCCACGTCAAATAGAGTTGTTCTTTCATTATTTATTAAATAAATACCACCTATAGGTTCACCTATATTTGTGTTTGGTACAGGAAAATGAAAAGAGTTTTCTCCTACACATATGTCTGTTAAAGTTAGGGATATATTAGGTATTGGATGTACTATTATAGAATCATTTTTCACCTCCTTATTGGAGCATCCAGCCTCATCAGTTATTGATATTAGATTAATATTTCTACTTGATTTTGGAGATAGTTTTATAATTGTTTGTTCTAATAATTGAATTCCTGAAGAATCAATAATATATGTTTTTTCAATAGAATCAGTAATAGTTATTGTATATAAATTATACTTTGGTTTGAGTATATCAATATTAACTTCAATTTCTTCTCCTTCACATATTGTGTCTTGTTCTATATATATATTAGCTTCAATTTTTTCTGGCTCAGTGATTATAACACTACTATCCAATTTACATCCAATAGAGTCGGTAATTACAAAACTATATAAACCAGATGGAAGGCTATCTATATAATTAGTTATATCACCGTTGTTCCAGCTATATATATAAGGAGGATTCCCTCCATTTATAAATAATTGTATTGCTCCGTCATTTTTTCCATAACAGGTAACATCTTGTTTTAGAATATTAGCGTTTATAGCTAGTGAACTATTTATAATAGTGAGATTGATATTTACAATACTATCACATCCTATTTGGTTTTGATATGTTCTAGTAATATATCCGCTATTAATATATGTTATGCCATCCCACGTAAATTCATTACATTCTGTAATATAAAACTCGTCAATTGAACTATTGTTGATATATAATTCCAATACTGCTATACTATCACATCCTTGACTATTTGTAAATATGCTATCGTATATGCCTGTTGAGGTTAATATCTGGTTATTCCATGTATATGAATCACAACTATTTATAGAATCATAGCTAGTTGTATTTTGTTTAATTTCAAGTATTAGAGTATCTATGTGCACACATCCCAGAATATTAGTAGTTGTATAGGTATATAAACCTCCAGTTGTATAAGTTGTATTATTTACTGCCCAGTTATAGGTATTGCATGTATTCACTATCGACAATACACTTGTTGTATCAGAAACTGTTAGATATAATGTAGCGATACTATCACATCCTGCTTGACTGCTAAGGATATTGGTGTAAATTCCTGATGTATTATATGTAATACCATTCCAGTTATATGTATCGCAAGTAAATATTGAATCTGATCC